>Ga0209061_1001014_pt1 | contig 53243 bp, 59 predicted proteins | sample Coa_R1_10_FD_187157 | JGI IMG/M metagenome (GOLD analysis project Ga0209061, IMG submission 187157) | Surface soil microbial communities from Centralia Pennsylvania, which are recovering from an underground coalmine fire - Coalmine... | ecosystem: Environmental > Terrestrial > Soil >... | reverse complement strand
CTGGATCAGGGTTGCCCCCATTGTCCAATATTCCCCACTGCTGCCTCCCGTAGGAGTCTGGGCCGTGTCTCAGTCCCAGTGTGGCTGATCATCCTCTCAGACCAGCTACCGATCGTCGCCTTGGTGAGCCGTTACCTCACCAACTAGCTAATCGGACGCGGGCCCCTCCTAGAGCGATAAATCTTTCTCCCTCAGGACGTATGCGGTATTAGCCCGGCTTTCGCCGGGTTATCCCCCACTCCAGGGCAGGTTCCCACGCGTTACTCACCCGTGCGCCACTCACCTTGCGGTGCGTTCGACTTGCATGTGTTAGGCATGCCGCCAGCGTTCGTTCTGAGCCAGGATCAAACTCTCAACTTAGCCTCGCCGGTCTTTCCTTGCGGATCGTCCGGCAAAGTCCTGGCATCGTACGACTTGCATCGGCTCGGAATTGACTTCCTTACTGATGCGCATACGTACGGCACCGAAGGCGCCGCCGCCTGCGCATCCCTTCCTCTTCTCAACGATGTCAAAGACCCCGCCCTTCGCGATGAAGGGCCCGCGCCAACGGGCGCGTCACGACCAAACCGCCGGCCGGCGACGCCAAACCCCGGCATCGAAGCCGACGAAACCACCCGCAGCCCAAACCGCTGCGTGGCGGTATAACCTGGTTCGCGGAGGCCACCCCGTCGGGTGGCCGGGCGGCTGATATAGGCCGTTTGCCGGGGCTTGTAAAGCCTTTCCGACAAGGAAAGGCGCGCTGTCCCCAGCGTTTTGCGGCGGTCCCGACCGGCGCTCGCGCCCGCCGCCACGGCCGCCGCAGCCGCTCCGAAAAGCCCGGCGTTTCAGGGAGTTAGACCACGATGGTGAGGTCGCGCCAGCGGCCGCACGCTGGCAGCGGTGGGATAACCCGCCTTAAAGCAGGCCGAGTGCGCGCAATTCCTTGGCCAGCTTGGGCGGCAAATGCTCGCCCGAATCGACTCCGGCCGGCCGATCCTTGGGTGCGTCCTCCGGCGCCAGATAGCGCCAGCCCTGGAACGGCCGGCAGGGGCGCGGCATCACCGGCACCAGCGTCATCGAATATTCGACCGCGACACGTTTGTTGCCGTCCTTGCCGACGAACGGCGTGAAGGATTTCAGGCGCTGGCGCACCGCAATCTGGCGCTTGATCACCCAATAGATCGAGCCGCCGTCGAGCAGCTGGTCGATCCGCTTCGGCATGTTGCGGGTGAAGAACACCGACTTGCCGCGCTGCCTGCGGCGCAGCCTCTGCAATTTGCGAAGCTCGGCGAGGTCGGAAACGCCGACCGCCATTTTGATCAGGTGCAGCGTCATCAGGCGGCTTTGGCCGCGAGCGCCCTGGCGCATTTCGACGCCGGCTCGCGGCCGAGCGCGTCGGAGATGAAACGGCCGGCGGCGGCGAGCTTGGCGAGATCGATGCCGTGCGCGACGCCCAGGCCATCGAGCATGTAGACGACATCCTCGCTGGCGACGTTGCCGGCGGCGCCCGGCGCGTAGGGGCAACCGCCGAGGCCGGCGACCGAACTGTCGACGACGGCGATGCCGCTCTCGAGGGCCGCCAGGATGTTGGCGAGTGCCTGGCCGTAGGTGTCGTGACAGTGAATGGCGAGACGATGGCGCGGCATGCGTCGCGCCACCGCTTCGATCATCGCGACCACGCGTGCCGGCGTGCCGGTGCCGACCGTGTCGCCAAGCGAGATCTCGTAGCAGCCGAGCGCCGCGAGCCGCGCCGCAACCTCGGCCACCGCGGCGGGCGCGATCGCGCCTTCGTACGGACAGTCGACGGCGCAGGAAACGTATCCGCGCACCGGAATACCGGCCGACTTCGCGGCTTCGGTCACCGGCACGAAGCGCCCGATGCTTTCGGCGATCGAGCAATTGATGTTGCGCCGTGAGAATGTCTCGGAAGCGGCGGCGAAGATCGCGATCTCGTCCGCCTTGGCCTCACGCGCCGCTTCGAAACCCTTGAGGTTCGGAACCAGCACCTGATACGCGACGCCCGGCCGGCGCCGCAGCGCCTGGAGCACCGCGGCGGTATCGGCCATCTGCGGCACCCATTTGGGCGAGACGAAGCTGCCGGCCTCGATGGTCCGGAAGCCGGCCTCCGCCAGCCGCTCGATCAGCGCCACCTTGACCGCGGTGGGCACCGTCTTGGCCTCGTTCTGCAGGCCGTCGCGCGGACCCACCTCGACCACCCGCACGGTTTTCGGCACCTGCATCACCGCTCCTCCTTCGCGCCCGCCAATACCAGCAACGCCGCGCCCTCGGCAACCGAATCTCCGACCGCGCAGCGGAGGTCCGCGACCACGCCGTCGGCCGGCGCCATGATCGCATGCTCCATCTTCATCGCCTCGAGCACCAGCAGGATTTGGCCGCGACGGACCGCCGCGCCCTTGGCGACGCGCAGGGCAGCGATCTTTCCGGGCATCGGCGCGACGATGCGGCCGGCCGCAGTCGCCGTATCGGTGCGGCGTGTTGCCGCCTCGACCAGGCGAAGCCGCCAGATGCCGTCGGCGGTCGCGACCTGGACGCTGCGACCTTCCCAAGCGACGCTGGCCTCGATATGGCGGCCGCCGAGATCGAGCGCCAAGTCGCCTTCGCCCAAGGCCCAGGCCAACGCCGGCCGGCGCCGATGGCCGAATTCCATGCGCAGGCCGTCGCGGGCGAAGCGCAGCCTCATCGCGCGTTGGTTGCCGCTGTCGTCAAAGGCGAAATCGAGCATGCTCTCGCCGCTGCTGCGCCAGCCGTCGCGCAGGCGCCACGGCGAGAAGCGATCCGCGCCGGGAGCCGGCGGGACGCCGACGATGCGCGCAAGCGCCGCCGCCGCAAGTACGGCTTCCGGCGCCGGCGCCGGTCGCGTCAGCGCCTGCTGATTGCGGCCGATGAAGGCGGTGTCGACGATGCCGCGCCGGAAAACCGGCGTCGTCATCAACCGCAGCAGGAAGTCACGATTGCTCACCACACCGAGCAGCCGCGTCTCGCCGAGCGTCGCCCGCAGCCGCTTGCACGCGGCGGCGCGATCTTTGCCCCACGCCGCCAGCTTGGCGATCATCGGGTCGTAGAATTCGGTCACCCGGTCGCCCTGGCGCAGGCCGGTTTCGATCCGCAGGTCGCCGGCGGCCGGCGTAAAGCGCAATCGTGCAAGCCGGCCGGTCGAGGGCAGGAAATCGCGCGCTGGATCCTCGGCATAGAGCCGCGCCTCGATGGCGTGACCACGGGCGCGGATTTGAGGCTGCTCGAGCGGCAGCTTTTCGCCAGCGGCGACGCGCAGCTGCCATTCGACGAGATCGAGGCCGGTGATCATCTCGGTCACCGGATGCTCGACCTGAAGACGCGTGTTCATCTCGATGAAATAGTGCGCGCCGCCGTCGACGATGAATTCGACGGTGCCGGCGTTGCAGTACCGGACCGCGCGCGCGACCCTGAGTGCATCCTCGTGCAGCCGGCGCAGCAGCCTCGGCGGCAGCGCGGGGGGCGGCGCCTCCTCGATCACCTTTTGGTACCGGCGCTGCGACGAGCAATCGCGCGCGTGGAGATGCACGAGATTGCCGAACCGGTCGCCGAATACCTGCACCTCGATGTGGCGCGGCGCGGGGAGATACTTTTCGAGGATCAGGCGGCCGTCGCCGAACGCGGCGATCGCCTCGCGCCGGGCACTGTCGAGCGCGGCCGCGAGCTCGGCAGGCCGCGCGACGACGCGTGTGCCACGCCCGCCGCCGCCGGCCGCCGCCTTGACCAGCAGCGGATAGCCGATGCGCTCCGCCTCGACCGCGAAAACCGCCGCCAGCTGGCGCGCGCCGCGATAGCCGGGCACCACGGGCACGCCGACCTTTTCCACCAGCGCCTTGGCGGTGGCCTTGTCGCCCATGGCGCGGATGGCGGAGACCGGCGGGCCGATAAACGCCATGCCGGCTTTGGCGCAGGCGGCGGCGAAGGCGGCGCTCTCCGAGAGGAAGCCGTAGCCGGGGTGGACCGCCTCGGCACCGCTCCGATGCGCCGCGGTCAGGATCGCTTTCGCGTCGAGATAGCTTTCCCGCGCCGGCGCCGGGCCGATCTCGTAAGCCTCGTCGGCCAGCTCGACGTGGAGCGCGCGGCGGTCGGCTTCGGAGTACACCGCGACCGTCTCGATGCCGAGCCGACGCGCGGTGCGGATGACGCGACAGGCGATCTCGCCGCGATTGGCGATGAGGATTTTTCGGAACACCCTAGGTCCGGAAGCTCGGCTTGCGCTTCTCGAGGAAAGCGGCGAGCCCTTCGCGTCCCTCCGCCGAGGCACGCGCTTCGGCGATGGCGTCGGCGGTACGCCCCATCACCGCCGGTGTGACCGGTTTGTTCGCCACCGCCGCGATCATGCGCTTGGCCTTCGCCTGCGCGCCCGGCGCGCCTTGCAGCAATGCGCCGACGACGGTCTCGACGGCGGCGTCGAGCCCGGCCGGCGGCGCGACCTCGTGCACCAGCCCTATGCGCAACGCTTCCTCGGCCGAAAACGCCTCGCCGGTCAGGTTGAAGCGCCGCGCCTGGCGCGCGCCGATGGTCGCCGTGACGTAGGGCGCGATGGTCGCCGGCAATAGGCCAAGCCGCACCTCGGAGATCGCAAACGTCGCCTCGGCGGCGGCGACGGCGACGTCGCAGGCGCAGACCAGGCCTATGGCGCCGGCATAGGCGGCGCCGTTGACGCGCGCCACGGTCGGCTTCGGCAGGGTGTCGAGCCGGCGCAGCATACGCGCAAGCGCCATCGCGTCGGCGCGATTCTCGCGCTTGCTGTAGCCCGCCATCCGGCGCATCCAGCTGATGTCGGCGCCCGCCGAAAACGCCGTACCGGCGCCCGTGAGCACGACGACGCGGACCGCCGGATCGCGCGCAAGCGTCGCGAAGACGCCGTCCAGCTCGCGGACCAGCGCGTCGTCGAAGGCGTTGCGCCGCTCCGGCCGGTTGAGCGTGACGGTGGCGACGCCGCGGGCATCCCGCGACAGCAGCAGCGCGCTCATGTTACATCCGGAAGACGCCGAAGTGCGTCGGCGCGATCGGAGCATTAAGGCTCGCCGCGATCGACATCGCCAAAACCCGGCGCGTGTCTTTGGGATCGATGATGCCGTCATCCCACAGTCTCGCGCTGGCGTAATACGGATGGCCCTGGGTCTCGTATTGCCTGCGAATAGCGGCCTTGAAACGCCGCTCCTGCGCCTTGGGCCAGGTTCTGCCGCGGGCGCCGTCGCGCCGCACCGCCGCCAGCACGTTGGCCGCCTGTTCGCCGCCCATCACTGAAATCCGCGCGTTCGGCCAGGTCCACAGGAAGCGCGGCCCGTAGGCGCGGCCGCACATGGCGTAGTTGCCGGCGCCGAAGCTGCCGCCGATGATCACCGTGAATTTAGGCACGTTGACGCAGGCGACCGCGGTCACCATCTTGGCGCCGTCCTTGGCGATGCCGCCCGCCTCGTATTTCCTCCCGACCATGAAGCCGGTGATGTTCTGCAGGAAGATCAGCGGGATGCCGCGCTGCGCGCACAGCTCGACGAAATGCGCGCCCTTGAGGGCGCTCTCGGAGAACAGGATGCCGTTGTTGGCGACGATGCCGACCGGATAGCCCCAGAGCCTCGCGAAGCCGGTGATCAGCGTCTCGCCGTAGCGCGGCTTGAACTCGTCGAGCTCGCTGCCGTCGACGATCCGGGCGATCACTTCGCGCACGTCATAGGGCTTGCGCGGATCGGCCGGCACGACACCGTAGATTTCCTCGGGCGCGTAGCGTGGCTCGCGCGGCTCGATGGTTTCGAGCGAGGCGCGCTTCGGCCGGTTGAGATTGCCGACGACGCGGCGCAGCAGCGCCAGTGCCTCGGCGTCGTCTTCGGCCATCCGGTCGGCGACGCCCGAAATGCGGGCGTGCACATCGGCACCACCGAGCTCCTCCGCCGAGACCTCCTCGCCGGTCGCGGCCTTCACCAACGGCGGTCCGCCGAGAAAGATCGTGCCCGTGCCTTTGACGATGATGCTTTCGTCGGCCATCGCCGGCACATAGGCGCCGCCGGCGGTGCACGAGCCCATCACTGCGGCAAGCTGCGGCACGCCGGCCGCCGACAGCGTCGCCTGGTTGTAGAAGATGCGGCCAAAATGGTCGCGATCGGGAAAAACCTCGTCCTGCGCCGGCAGGTAGGCGCCGCCGCTGTCGACCAGATAGATGCACGGCAGGTTGTTCTCGCGCGCGATGTCCTGGGCGCGCAGATGCTTCTTCACCGTGATCGGATAATAGGTGCCACCTTTGACCGTGGCGTCGTTGGCGACGATGATGCATTCCCGGCCCATCACGGGACCGATGCCGGTGACGATGCCGCCCGCGGGAACGTCGTCGTCGTAAAGGCCGTAGCCGGCCAAGGGCGAGAGCTCGAGGAACGGCGCGCCGGGATCGAGCAGCCGCTGGATGCGCTCCCGCACCAGAAGCTTGCCGCGCCTGACATGCTTGTCGCGCGCCACCTTGCCGCCCCCCGCGGCGATCACGGCGAGCTTCTTCTCGAGATCGGCGACCAACGCCCGCGCCGCCTTGGCGTTGGCGCGGAACTCGGCGGTGCGCGGATCGAGCGCCGACTTGAGCACGGCCATTCAGGCAGTCTCCTCGTAAAGCTCGCGGCCGATCAGCATGCGGCGGATTTCGGAGGTGCCGGCGCCGATCTCGTAGAGCTTGGCATCGCGCAGCAGGCGCCCGGTCGGAAATTCGTTGATATAGCCGTAGCCGCCCAGAGCCTGAATCGCCTCGAGCGCCATCTGCGTGGCGCGCTCGGCGGCATAGAGGATGGCGCCGGCCGCGTCCTTGCGCGTCGTCCGGCCACGGTCGCAGGCGCGCGCCACGGCGTAGACATAGGCGCGGGCGGCGTTGAGGCCAGTGTACATATCGGCGAGCTTGCCGCGCATGAGCTGGAACTCGCCGATCGGCTGGCCGAACTGCTTGCGATCGTGGACATAGGGAATCACCACGTCGAGGCAGGCCTGCATAAGGCCGAGTGGCCCGCCGGCGAGCACCACGCGCTCGTAATCGAGACCGCTCATGAGCACGCGGACGCCCTCGTTGGGCCTGCCGAGGACGTTGTCCTCCGGCACTTCGCAATCCTCGAATACCAGCTCGGCAGTCGGCGAGCCGCGCATGCCGAGCTTGTCGAGCTTCTGCGCAACGCGGAAGCCTCTCATTCCCTTCTCGACCAGGAAGGCGGTGATGCCGCGCGGCCCGGCGGCGGGATCGGTCTTGGCGTAGACCACCAGCGTGTCCGCCTCGCTGCCGTTGGTGATCCACATCTTGCTGCCGTTGAGCACGTAGCGGCTGCCTTTCTTTTCGGCGCGCATCGCCATGCCGACGACGTCGGAACCGGCGCCCGTCTCGCTCATGGCGAGCGCGCCGACGCGTTCGCCCGAAATCAGCTTCGGCAGGTACTTGCGCTTCTGCGCCACCGTGCCGTTGCGACGGATCTGGTTGACGCAGAGGTTCGAATGCGCACCGTAGCTGAGACCGACCGAGCCGGAGCCGCGGCTCACCTCCTCCATCGCCACGACATGGGCAAGATATCCCATGCCGGCGCCGCCGAACTCCGGCTCGACGGTGATGCCGTGAAGCCCGAGCGCGCCCATCTTCGGCCAGAGCTGGCGCGGAAAGGCGTCGGTCCGGTCGATCTCGGCGGCGAGCGGCGCGATCTCGGCGTCGGCGAAGCCGCACACGCTGTCCCGCAGCATCTCGATCTCGGAACCCAGGTCGAAATCGAGCGCCGGATAGCGGTTGCGCGGCATGGGCCCTCCCGTGAACCGCAGTTTAACGGGGCATTACATCGCTGCAAGGACAGCCGCAGCCAGGGATGGCGGCGCGGGGAGGCCCCTAGAACCTTGCGAGCCTTCCCTTTCACTCAGGAGTATCAAGTGAATATCCAACGCCTTTCCGTCCCCGCCTTTGCCCTGCTGGTCGGCCTCGGCGGCAGCATCGCGGCCGCGCCGGCCTTCGCGCAAGCGCCGGCTGGTCCCACCGCGCCGCCGCCGAGTTATGGAGTCGCCGCGCCATCGCCCGGCGCGCAGCCGCAAGCCTGGCATGGGCACCGCCGCAGCGCCGAACGCTTCGTCGCCGGCCGCATCGCCTTCCTCAAGGCCGAACTCAAGATCACGCCGCAGCAGGAGCCACAGTGGAACAAGGTGGCCGAGGCAATGCGCGCCAACGCCAAGGCGATCGACGCGGCGCGGGCCGACTTCCGCGGTCAATCCAAAGACGCCGTGCAGACGCTCGAGGCGCGCGGCCGCTTCGCGCAAACCGTGGCGCAGAACGATGGTCGACTGCTCGCGGCCTTCCGCCCGCTCTATCAGACGCTTTCGCCGGACCAGAAGAAAATGGCGGACGAGCTGCTCACGGCGCGCTTCCATCATCGCATGAAACGTTTCGACTGATTGCCGCGCGAGTGCCCCCGGCGGGCCGGCCGCCCCTTGCGGGTGGCCGGTCGCTCCGCGCGGTCCCGCGGCGTCAGAGATACTGGAAGCCGAACTCGCGCTGGTCGCCGGCCGAGACCTGCGCATCGTAGACGGCGACCGCCGTCATGTTGACGAGACCGCGCACCGTCACCGACGGCGTGACGATGTGAGCCGGCTTGCGAACGCCGAGCAGGATCGGCCCGATCGCAAGGCCGTCGCCCAGCACCTTGAGCAGGTTGAAAGCGATGTTGGCGGCGTCGAGATTGGGCATGATCAGAAGATTGGCCGCGCCCTTGAGCCGCGAATTCGGGAAGATGCGGTTGCGGATCTCCTCGGAGATCGCGGCATCGCCGTGCATCTCGCCCTCGACCTCGAGATCCGGCGCGCGCTTGAGCAGCAGATCCATTGCCTGGCGCATCTTGCGCGCGCCGGGGGTGTCCGAGCCGCCGAAATTCGAATGCGACAGCAACGCGACCTTGGGCTCGACGCCGAAATAGCGCACCGCATGCGCCGCGCGCAGCGTCATTTCGGCGATCTGCTCGGCGGTCGGTTCGTCGACGACATAGGTGTCACAGAGGAAGAACGTGCCCTTGGGCATGATCAGGCCGGTCAACGCCGCCGGCGCCGAAGCGCCCGGCACCAAGCCGAGAATGTCCAGGACGTGTCGCAAATGGCGGTGATACTGGCCGACAGCGCCGCAGATCATGGCGTCGGCTTCGCCGCGCCGCACCATCAGCGACGCGATCACCGACGTGCGGGTGCGTACCAGGTAGCGGGCGAAATCGGGCGAGATGCCCTTGCGCTCCATCAGCTTGTGGTAGAGCGACCAGTACTCGTTGTAGCGCGGGTCGCTGGTGGGATCGACCAACTCGACGTCGGCGCCGAGCCTGATCCGCAGGTTGAGGCGCTCGATTCGCTTCAGCGCCACCTCGCGCCGGGCGATGACGATCGGCCGCGCCAAGCCGTTGTCGACCACCTGCTGCACCGCCCGCAGCACGCGTTCGTCCTCGCCCTCGCTGTAGACCACGCGCTTCGGGTCCTTGCGCACGTGCTCGAAGATCGGCCGCATCAGCAGGCCGGAGCGGAAGACGAACTCGTTGAGCCGGTCGCGATAGGCGGCGAAATCGGCGATCGGCCGCGTCGCCACGCCGGACTCCATTGCCGCCTTGGCGACCGCCGGCGCCACCTCGATGATCAGACGCGGATCGAACGGCTTGGGAATGATGTAGTCGCGACCGAAGGTCAGGATGGTCTCGCCATAGGCGGCGGTGACGACGTCCGACGGCTCGGCCAGCGCCAGATCGGCGAGCGCGTGCACCGCGGCGAGCTTCATCGCCTCGTTGATCGTTGTGGCGCCAACGTCGAGTGCGCCGCGGAAGATGAACGGAAAGCACAGGACGTTGTTGACCTGGTTCGGATAGTCGGTGCGACCGGTGGCGATGACGGCGTCGGGACGTACCGCGAGCGCCACTTCGGGCAGGATTTCGGGCGTCGGATTGGCGAGCGCCAGGATCATCGGGTTGGGCGCCATGGTCTTGACCATGTCGGCGCTCAGGACGTTCGGCGCCGACAGGCCGAGGAAGATATCGGCGCCGGCCATCACCTCGGCCAGTTTGCGCGCCTTGGTGTCTTTGGCGTACCGCGCCTTGCGCGGGTCCATTTCCTCTTTGCGGCCCTTGTAGACGACGCCATGGATGTCGGTGACGACGACGTTCTCGACCTTCAATCCCATGGTGACGAGCAGATCGAGGCAGGCGAGCGCCGCGGCACCGGCGCCCGACGCCACCAGCTTCACCTGCTCCAGCGATTTGCCGACCAGCTTCAATCCGTTGCGCACAGCGGCGCCGACAATGATCGCGGTACCGTGCTGGTCGTCGTGGAAGACAGGGATCTTGAGCCGCTTGCGCAGCTTCTCCTCGACCTCGAAGCATTCAGGCGCCTTGATGTCCTCGAGGTTGATGCCGCCGAAGGTCGGCTCGAGCGCGGCGATCGCCTCGACCAACTTGTCGGGATCGCGCTCGTTGATCTCGATGTCGAAGACGTCGATTCCGGCGAACTTCTTGAACAGAACCGCCTTGCCTTCCATCACCGGCTTCGCGGCGAGCGGACCGATCGCACCCAGACCGAGAACCGCGGTGCCATTGGTGATGACCCCGACCAGGTTGGCGCGCGCGGTGAGGCGCGACGCCTCCTGGGGGTCGGCGGCGATCGCCAGCGACGCCGCGGCGACGCCGGGCGTGTAGGCGAGCGAGAGATCGTGCTGCGTCGACAGCGGTTTGGTCGCGACGACGGCGATCTTTCCCGGCGTCGGATGCCGGTGATATTCGAGCGCTCCCTCGCGCATGTCGTCGGCCATCGTTACTCCCTAAGGTGTCGGACCGACCCCCTTCCGGCGTCCGGGCCGGGCGTCGATCCGTGCGTCAGTCCGTCGGCGGGAGGGAAGAGTGGTGCGGTCGAGAAGACTCGAACTTCCAAGGGGTTTCCCCCACTAGCACCTCAAGCTAGCGCGTCTACCAATTCCGCCACGACCGCGATAGGATTCGGCAATTGTCGCCGATGGCGCGGCTGATTACCAAATCCCCATGAGCATAGCAAGCGCGCCCCCCAGGGTGGAAGCCGTCGAATGGCGGAAAGACGCGGCTCCGGTGGCCTACGAGGCGGCGGTCGCCGCCATGGAAGCGCGCGTCCGCGACATCCGCACCGGCGTCGCGCCGGAGCTGGTCTGGCTGCTCGAGCATCCGGCACTCTATACAGCCGGCACCAGCGCGCGCGACAGCGATCTCGTCGCCCCCCTGCTGCCCGTGCACCGTACCGGCCGCGGTGGGCAATGGACCTATCACGGGCCCGGCCAGCGCGTCGCCTATGTGCTGCTCGACCTCAACCGCCGCGGCGGCGATCTGCGCGCCTTCGTCCGGACCCTCGAGGAATGGATCATCCGCACGCTCGCCGATTTCGGCGTCGCGGGCGAACGCCGCGACGGGCGAATCGGCATCTGGGTCGCAAGCGACGGCCGGCGCGAGGACAAGATCGCCGCCATCGGCGTCCGGGTGCGGCACGGCGTGACCTACCACGGCGTCTCGCTCAACGTCGCGCCCGATCTCGCTCACTACCGCGGCATCGTGCCCTGCGGCATCCGCGAGCATGGCGTCACCTCGCTCGCCACGCTTGGAATCCATCCTGGCATGGAGGCGGTCGATTGCTCCCTCAGGGCCAATTTTGCCGCCGTCTTCCACCAGGCCCCGATCGCCCGTCGCCCACGAGGTCCCACCGAATGAGTCGCACGCGGCGCGCGGTGATCGCCGGCCTCGGCCGCGGTACGATGCCGGCGGCACCGTTGGGATCGGCACGGCCCGGCACGGCATTCAGCGGGCCGAGAACGCCGATCGACCGCGCGGTGGAGGGCCGCAGCGCCGCCCGGTCCTTGCGCAGCTCGAACCCATCGACGGCGTGCGCCGCGCCGCCGACCACATAGACTTGAGACCGAACGCCCGATGAATCACTGGTTCAGGACCCTTATGCTCCTTGCACTGATCGCGCCGCTGCCGGCCGCGGCGCAGCCCGCCCCCGTCACCCGGCCGCCGACGGGGCGCGCGGAAATCCATCTGACCTTCGCGCCGATCGTCAAGGAGGCGGCGCCCGCGGTGGTCAACGTCTACTCGCGCCGGGTGGTGCAGACGCGCGTGCCGATCTTCAACGATGCCCTGCTGCGCCAGTTCTTCGGCAACGCCTTCCCTCTCGGCGTGCCGCGCCAGCGCGTGCTCAATTCGCTCGGCTCCGGCGTCATTCTCGACCCCGCCGGCCTGATCGTGACCAACGATCACGTGATCAAGGACGCGCAGGAGATCTCCGTCGTGCTGAGCGACCGGCGCGAATTCCCCGCCAAGGTCCTGCTCGCCGATCCTCATCTCGATCTCGCCGTGCTCAAGATCGACGTGCCCGGCGAAAAACTGCCGGTGCTGCCGATCGGTGACAGCGACAAGCTGGAGGTCGGCGATCTCGTGCTGGCGATCGGCAATCCGTTCGGCGTCGGCCAGACGGTGACGAGCGGCATCGTCTCGGGCCTGGCGCGCACCGGTACTGGCCTCAGCGAGTTCGGCTCTTTCATCCAGACCGATGCCGCCATCAACCCGGGCAACTCGGGCGGCGCCTTGGTCGACATGAACGGCCGCCTGATCGGGATCAATACCGCGATCTACTCCGAATCCGGCGGCTCGATCGGCATCGGCTTCGCCATACCGACTGGCCTTGTGCGCACGGTGCTCTACGCCGTGCGGCACGGTGAGCGCATCGTGCAGCAGCCCTGGCTCGGCATCGCAGGCAAGAGCATCACCGCCGACGAGGCGGCGAAACTCGGCTTGCCGAAGCCCGGCGGCGTTCTGGTCGAAGAGGTCGCCGCCGACAGTCCGGCGGCCATGGCCGGCATCGGCAAGGGCGACGTCATTCTGGCGGTGGACGGCCACGATGTCGAAGACCCCGAGGGGCTGCGCTTCCGGCTCGCGACGCTGCGCATCGACAGCACGGCGCAATTCACCGTGTGGCGCGAGAGTCAGACGCGCACCGCCGCCGTGCGGCTGACGGCGCCGCCCGAGACACCGCCGCGCGACATCACCCTCTTGGCCGGGCGCCATCCGCTTGCGGGAGCCACGGTCGGCAACCTCAACCCCGCGTTTGCACAGGAGCTGGGCCTGCCGCAAAGCCGGCGCGGCGTCGTGATCGCGGCGGTCAGTCCGGAAAGCACGGCGGCGCAGCTCGGCCTCCGCCGCGGCGACATCCTCGACGGCCTCGACCGCCGGCAGATCACGAGCGTTGCGCAGCTGCGCGAGCTGCTCGCGGCCGGCGGCCCGCCGTGGTCGTTGGTCATTGCGCGCGGCGACAAGAAGTTCACCCTCGTCGTGCGATGAGCCTCTTCGAGCCGCAGGCGCCGCGCCCGCTCGCCGATCGGCTCCGGCCCCGCACGCTCGCCGACGTGGTCGGCCAGGACCATCTGCTCGCGCCAGACGCGCCGATCGGCCGCATGGTGGCGGCGCGACGTCTCGCCTCGATGATCCTGTGGGGGCCGCCGGGATGCGGCAAGACCACGATCGCGCGCATCCTGGCCGAAGCGACCGACATGCATTTCGAGCCGCTGTCGGCGGTGTTTTCGGGCGTAGCCGATCTGCGCAAGGTGTTCGAGGCGGCGAAGAAGCGTCGTGCCGCCGGCCAGGGCACGCTGCTCTTCGTCGACGAGATCCATCGCTTCAACCGCGCCCAGCAGGACGGCTTCCTGCCCTATGTCGAGACGGGCACAGTGACGTTGATCGGCGCGACGACGGAGAATCCGTCGTTCGAGCTCAACGGCGCGCTGCTGTCACGCTGCCAAGTGTTCGTGCTGCGTCGCCTCGACGACGCCGCGCTCGAAATCCTGCTGCAGCGCGCCGAGGCGGCGCTCGGCCGCAAGCTGCCGATCGACGACGCGGCGCGCCAGGCGCTCAAGGCCATGGCCGACGGCGATGGGCGTTACGTGCTCAATATCGCCGAGGAGCTAGCGGCGCTGCCGGCCGGCGCGGTACTCGACATCGAAGGGCTCGTGGCCGCCGTCCAACGCCGCGCGCCGCTCTACGACAAGGCTCAGGAAGGCCACTACAACCTCATCAGCGCGCTGCACAAGGCGGTGCGCGGGTCGGACGTCGACGCGGCGCTCTACTGGCTCGCGCGAATGCTGGTCGGCGGCGAGCATCCCGTCTACATCGCGCGCCGGCTGGTGCGCATGGCGGTCGAGGATATCGGCATGGCCGAACCCGGCGCGCTGCCCCAGACCATCGCCGCCTGGGAGGCCTACGACCGTCTCGGCTCGCCCGAGGGCGAACTGGCGCTGGCGCAGGCCGTGATCTTCCTCGCCACCGCGCCCAAATCCAACGCCGGTTACGTCGCCTTCGGCGGTGCCACCCGGGCGGCGCAGGAGACCGGATCGCTGATGCCGCCGATGCACGCCGTCAACGCGCCGACCCGGCTGATGCGCGATCTCGGCTACGGCAGCGGCTATGTCTACGATCCCGATGCGCCGGAGGGCTTTTCCGGTCTCGATTATTTCCCGGAAGCCATGGGCCGACGCGAGTTCTATCGTCCGATCGAGACCGGATTCGAGCGCGAGATCCGGAAACGGCTCGATTATTGGCAAAAGCTGCGCACGCAGCGCGCGGCGGAGCGAAAAGGTTAACGCGTGGACCGCGGGAACGCTGCCGGCGCCGTCCGCCTATATTGACGTGCCGCATCCTGCGGCCTGGAGTTCTGCCATGCCGAAGTCCCCGCTTTTCCGGAGCGCCCTGGTGGTGGCGCTGATCATGGCGGCAAGTCCTCTGGCGAGCGCCGCCCAGGTTTACATCGGCGTCGCGCCGCCGGCACCGATCGTCGAGCCCGCGCCGCCGCCGCCCGCCGCGCCCGGCTATTGGGTCTGGCGCCCCGGTTTCTGGCGTTGGAACGGCGTGCGTTACGTCTGGGTGCGCGGCCGCTACGTCCACGGACCCTATGCCGGCGCCGTCTGGGTCCCGGGCCATTGGGATGCGCGACCGCGCGGCTGGGTATGGGTTCCCGGGCATTGGCGCCGCGGCTGATCTCCCAGGCTTCCGACAAGCGCCGCGGCGATCACCGGGTGGCGCCGTAAGACCGCCGCCGCTAGATTGCGGCGCATGAGACAGGTGCAATCGCTCGAGGTGGCGGCCGCCGACGCCGACATTCGGCTCGACCGCTGGTTCAGGCGGCATTTTCCCGACCTGTCGCACGGCAGGCTCGAACAGCTGCTGCGCACCGGTCAGATCCGCGTCGATGGCCGGCGTGCCGCGGCGCGCGACCGTGTCACCGCCGGCCAGATCGTGCGCGTACCGCCGCTGCCGGCGACCCCGCGGCCGCAGGCGCGACGGCCGACCGGCATCAGCGCGCGCGACGCCAAGATGATCCAGGCTCGGGTCCTGCACCGCGACGACGACGTCATCGCCATCGACAAGCCGCACGGCCTCGCGGTGCAGGGCGGCACCGGTACGGAGCGCCATCTCGACGCTCTGCTCGACGCGCTCCGCTTCGGCGCCGAGGAGCGGCCGCGCCTCGTGCATCGGCTCGACCGCGACACCAGCGGCGTGCTGGTGCTGGCGCGCCATGCCCGCGCCGCCGCGCAGCTCGCAGAGGCGTTCCGCAGCAAGGCGGCACGCAAGATTTATTGGGCCGTGGTGGTGGGCGTGCCGGAGCCGCGCCACGGCCGCATCGACCGGCGGCTTGCCAAGTTGCCCGGCCGGCTCGGCGAGCGGGTCGTTCCGGATGAAGAAGGCAAGCGCGCCGTGACCTACTATCGCACCGTGGCGCACGCCGGCCGCCGCGTCGCTTGGCTCGCATTGGAGCCGGTGACCGGCCGCACGCATCAGCTGCGTGCGCATTGCGCCGCGCTCGGCACGCCGATCCTCGGCGACGGCAAATACGGCGGCGCCGCGGCGCACGTTCCCGGCGTGCCCGGCAACCGGCGCGTCCATCTGCACGCCCGCGCACTGGCGATCCCGCATCCGGCCGGCGGAACGCTGATCGTGATGGCGCCGCTGCCGCCGCACATGCGCGAGACCTGGGAGTTCTTCGGCTTCGAGGACGGCCAGGAACGCGACGTCTTCGCCGATCTCGCGCCGGAAAAAGCCCGCGACGAGCGATGAAGCGGTTTTTCAGGGCGGCATCGATCGCCGAGGCCGAGGGCGGCTATGCCGTGCTGCTCGACGGCAAGCCGATTCGAACGCCGGCCAAGGCGCCGCTCACGGTCCGAAGCCGCAAGCTGGCCGAGGCGATCGCCGCCGAATGGGAGGCGCAGGGCGAGACCATCGAGCCGGCGACGCTGCCGCTCACCCGGCTGGCGGGCACCGCCATCGATCTGGTGGCGCAGAGGCGCGACGAGATCGTCGCCGAGATCGCCAAGTTTGCCGCAACCGATCTCGTCTGCTATCGCGCCGACCAGCCGTCCGAGCTCGCAGTGAGGCAGCATCGCGCCTGGCAGCCGCACCTCGATTGGGCGGGAGCGCGCTACGCGTCGCTCGCCGTGACCGCCGGCGTGTCGCCGGTCGCCCAGGCGCCGGCGGCGCTCGACGCCTATCGCCGCGCGGTCGCCGCCTACGACGACATGATGCTGGCGGCGCTGCATCTCGCCACCGCGACGCTGGGTTCGCTGGTGCTGGCGTTGGCCTTGGTCGAGGGCCGGATCGACGCCGCGGCCGCCTTCGCCGCGGCCGAACTCGACCAGAGTTTCCAGATCGAGCGGTGGGGCGAGGACGCCGAAGCGATGGCGCGCCGCGCCGCGATTCGCGACGATGTCGAGGCCGCCGCCCGCTTCGCCGCGCTTCACCGCGCCCGTTAAACAGTCCAAACTGTGCGCCGGACGCGCAGGGGGACCCGATGCGGGACATATTGCGGCGACTGGAGGAAAAGCGCGAGGCTGCGCGCAAGGGTGGCGGCGACAAGCGCATCGCGCAGCAGCACGAGAAAGGCAAGTTGACGGCGCGCGAGCGCCTCGACCTGCTGTTCGACCGCGGCACCTTCGAGGAATGGGACATGTTCGTCGAGCACCGCTCGACGGATTTCGGCATGGAGCGGCAGAAGATTCCGGGCGACGGCGTCGTTACCGGCCACGGCCTGGTCAATGGCCGCCGCGTCTTCGCCTTCAGCCAGGATTTCACCGTCTTCGGCGGCTCGCTGTCGGAGGCCCATGCCGAGAAGATCTGCAAGATCATGGACCAGGCGCTGCGCGTCGGCGCGCCGATCGTGGGATTGAACGATTCCGGCGGCGCTCGCATCCAGGAAGGCGTCGCCTCGCTCGCCGGATACGCCGAGGTGTTCCAGCGCAACGTATTGGCCTCGGGCGTGGTGCCGCAAATCTCGGTGGTGATGGGTCCGTGCGCCGGCGGCGCGGTCTATTCGCCGGCGATGACGGACTTCATCTTCATGGTGGAGGACAGCTCCTACATGTTCGTCACCGGCCCGGACGTGGTGAAGACGGTCACGCACGAGACGGTGACGCACGAGGAACTGGGCGGCGCGCGTACCCATACGACGAAGTCGGGCGTCGCCGATCTGGCCTTCGCCAACGACGCCGAGGCGATCCTGCAACTACGCCGGTTCCTCGATTTCCTGCCCGCCTCCAACCGCGAGGCGCCGCCGGCAAGGCCGACCGAGGATGCCGCCGACCGGAGCGAGAATTCGCTCGACACGCTGGTGCCGGCCAATCCCAACAAGCCCTACGACATGAAGGAGCTGATCGAGAAGGTCGCCGACGAGGGCGAATTCTTCGAGCTGCAGCCGGATTTCGCCAAGAACATCGTGATCGGCTTGGCCCGCTTCGAGGGCCATCCAGTCGGCATCGTCGCCAACCAGCCGATGGTACTGGCCGGCTGCCTCGACATCGATTCCGCGCGCAAGGCGGCGCGCTTCGTGCGCTTCTGCGACTGCTTCAACATCCCGATCGTCACCTTCGTCGACGTGCCGGGATTCCTGCCGGGCACGGCGCAGGAATACGGCGGCATCATCAAGCACGGCGCCAAGCTGCTGTTCGCCTTCGCCGAGGCGACCGTGCCCAAGGTGACGCTGATCACGCGCAAGGCCTATGGCGGCGCCTATGACGTGATGAGCTCGAAACACCTGCGCGGCGACGTCAATTACGCCTGGCCCTCGGCCGAGATTGCGGTGATGGGCCCCAAGGGTGCGGTCGAGATCATCTTCCGCGGTGATCTCAAGGACCCGAAGAAGATCGAGCGGCGCGCCGAGGAATACCGCGAGAAATTCGCCAACCCCTTCGTCGCCGGTTCGCGCGGCTTCATCGACGACGTCATCATGCCGCATTCGACGCGTCGCCGCATCTGCCGCTCGCTCGCCATGCTGCGCGGCAAGAAGCTCGAAAACCCGTGGAAGAAGCACGACAACATCCCGCTCTGACGTGCCGCCGTTCAAGAAAATCCTGATCGCCAACCGCGGCGAGATCGCGTGTCGAATCATGCGAACGGCGAAGCGCATGGGGATCGCCACGGTCGCGGTCTACAGCGAGGCCGATGCCGATGCGCGCCACGTGCGCGAGGCCGACGAAGCCGTCGCCATCGGCCCGGCGCCGTCGGTGCAGAGCTATCTGGACGTGAGAAAAATCGTCGCGGCCTGTCGCGAGAGCGGCGCCGACGCGGTGCATCCGGGCTACGGCTTCCTGTCCGAGAATCCCGCCCTGCCGCGCGCGCTCGCCAAGGTCCGCATCGCCTTCATCGGCCCCGATCCCGAGGCGATCGCCGCCATGGGCGACAAGATCGCCGCCAAGCAGATCGCCTCAAAGGCCGGCGTGCCCACCGTTCCGGGCCATCCTGGGGTCGTTAAGGACGCCGAGGCGGCAATCGCCGTCGCCCATCGCCTCAAGTATCCGGTGATGCTCAAGGCGGCGGCCGGCGGCGGCGGCAAGGGCATGCGCGTCGCCGCTTCCGACGCCGAGCTCGCCGAGGCCTTCCGCCGCGCCTCGGGCGAGGCGCGGACCGCCTTCGGCGATTCCCGTCTCTTCATCGAGAAATACGTCGAGCAGCCGCGGCACATCGAGATCCAGGTGCTCGGCGACGCGCACGGCAATGTCGTTCATCTGTTTGAGCGCGAATGCTCGATCCAGCGCCGCCACCAGAAGGTGATCGAGGAGGCACCGAGCCCGTTTCTCGATGCCAAGACGCGCGCGCGCATGGGTGCCGCGGCGGTAGCGCTGGCCAAGGCGGCGAACTACCGCTCCGCCGGCACGGTCGAGTTCATCGTCGATCGCCGCCGGAATTTCTATTTCCTCGAGATGAATACCCGACTCCAGGTCGAGCATCCGGTGACCGAGCTGGTGACCGGGCTCGACTTGGTCGAGCTGATGATCCGGATCGCCGCCGGCGAGAGGCTGCCCTTCGCGCAGAAAGACTTGAAGCTTTCCGGTTCGGCGATCGAGGCGCGCGTCTATGCCGAGGATCCGCGGCGCGGGTTCCTGCCTTCGGCCGGCCGGCTGGTGCGCTATGCCGAGCCGGGTGGGGACGGCGTGCGGGTCGACGGCGGTGTCTATGAGGGCGCGGAGATTCCGCTGTTCTACGATCCCATGATCGCCAAGGTGGCGGCACACGCCGGGCATCGCAGCGCGGCGACAGCCCGGCTGGCGCAGGCGCTCGACGGCTTCGTCGTCGCCGGCGTCTCGCATAACGTCGACTTTCTGGCGGCGATCCTGCGCAACCCGCGCTTCCGCGCCGGCAAGCTTTCGACCGATTTCATCGCCCGCGAGTTTCCCGGGGGTTTCGACGGCGCCGAGCCGGCGCGCGACGACGTCGAGCTCGCGGTTCTCGCCGCCACCGCGGCCGCGGCGATCGCCGGGCCGCTTGCGGATGGAGAGCTGAGCGTCCTGATCGGACGGGACGACTATCCCGTCGTTGCGCGCCGCACCGCCGAAGGCGTGTCGGTCAAGCGCGGCCACCGCACGCGGTCGCTGCGAACCTCGTGGCGGCCGGGTCAGCCGGCGATGCGCCTCGATCTCGGCACAGGCGAGGCCACGTTCCGGATCGAGCGCCGCGGTCTTTCGTGGCGGCTCGCGCGCGGCGGCGCGATCTTCGAGGCGACGGTGGTGCCGCGTCATGCGGCCGCTCTGCTGCGCCGCATGAAGCCGAAACCGCCGGCGGTGCGCTCGCGTCATCTGTTGTCGCCGATGCCCGGTCTCCTGGTTTCGGTCGCGGTCGCGCCGGGCCAGGAAGTCAAGGCCGGCGAGGCGCTGGCCATGGTCGAGGCGATGAAGATGGAAAATGTGCTCCGCGCCGAGCGCGACGGCCGCGTCGGCCGCATCCTCGCCAAGCCGGGCGACAGCCTGGCGGTCGATCAGGTCATCCTCGAGCTCGAATGACCGGTGGCGTTTTGTCGACATGGACAGCGGCGCCGCCCCTTCCTACATTCGCGCCATGCGCCGTGCCGTGCTGCTCCTGGCGATGAGCGTGGCCTGCGCGCCGGCCGCTTGCGGGCCGGTCGAGCTGCCGTCCGACGCCAACCGCGCGGTTATCCAGTACGACCCGCGCCAGGCGACGCTGATCGACGCCACCGTCCTGGCGCGGGCCGCGTGCGCGCGCTACGGCAAGCGTGCCGCATTCGACGAGCTCACCGGCGACGGCCTCGACGACGCGCTGTTCAACTGCCTGCCGCAGACGGCACAGGCGCCGCCGGCGATGCCGTGACCGCACTGCGCCTTTCGATCATCGGCCGCGTGCAGGGCGTGGGCTTCCGCGCCTGGGCCGTGCACGAAGCGCTGCGCCGCGGCTTGCGCGGCTGGGTGCGCAACCGCCGCGACGGCAGCGTCGAGGCGCTGATCATCGGCGAGCCGCAGGCGGTGGCGTCGATGGCGGCGGCCTGCCGCTTCGGTCCGCCGCTGGCGCAGGTCATCGACGTGCGCCAGGGCCCGGCGGAGGACGACGGCTCGGCGGATTTCTTCGAATTGCCGACGGAATAAGACGTGACCAAGGGGGGCACAGCGCTCAGCCTGTTGCCGACGCGGCGGCTCGGCCCGCTGTTCTGGGCGCTCTTCGCCGGCGCCATGAACGACAACCTGCTCAAGAACGCCTATGTCATCCTGGTCGCGTATCGCGAGGCCCGATCGGCAGCCGCGACCGAGCTGATCGTCACGCTGGCCACCGCGATCTTCATCCTGCCGTATTTCCTGTTCTCGGCGCTCGCCGGCGAGCTCGCCGACAAATACGAAAAAGCATGGCTGCTGCGGCAGACCAAGCTGGCGGAGATCGGCGTCGTCACGCTCGGCGCGCTGTCGCTGCTCGGCGACAACGTCGCCTTCCAGCTCTTCGTGCTCTTCCTGCTGGGCGTGCAGGCGACGGTGTTCGGCCCGGTCAAATACGCCGTCCTGCCCGAGTTGATGCCCGAATCGGAACTGCTGGCGGCCAACGCACTGGTGGACGCCGGCACCTTTCTCGCGATCCTGTTCGGCACCATTGCCGGCGGCCTGCTGATCCTGGTGCCGGGCGGAAGGCTCGTGACCAGCGGGGCGCTGATCGCCCTTTCTCTGTTCGGCTACGGCGCGAGCCGGTTCATTCCGCCGACCGGCCGCGCGCAACCGGCATTGCGCCTGCGCACCAACGTGCTGGCCTCGACCGCCGAGATCATCGGCCAGGCGCGCGAGCGGCCGGCGGTGTGGCGCGCCGTACTCGGGATATCCTGGTTCTGGCTGGTCGGCGCCGCCGTGGTGTCGCAGTTTCCCAATTACGCCAAGGGATACCTCGCGGGCGACAACCAGGTCGTGACCCTGTTCCTGGCGCTCAATTCGATCGGTGTCGGCGCGGGCTCGCTCGCCGCCAACCGAATTCTGCGCGGCGCGATCAGCGCACGTCTCGCACCCTGGAGCGCGCTGGCGATGGCCGTTTTCACCATCGATCTTTGGCTCGCCAGTCCAACGCCGCAGACCGCCGCGCTCGGCGGCGTCGCCGCGTTCCTGGCGGCGGCCGCCAACTGGCGCATCGTCGCCGATCTGATCTGCGTCGCGGTCGCCGCCGGCATCTTCGTCGTGCCGCTTTATGCCATCATGCAGGCGCGAAGCGACGAGACGGAGCGGGCCCGCGTCGTTGCCGCGAACAACATCCTCAATGCGCTGTTCATCGTCCTCGCCGGCGCTGGCTCGGCGATCATGCTGGCGCTCGGCAGCGGCGTGCCGGCGATCTTCCTGGCGCTGGGCGTGGCCAATGCGGCACTGGCGGCCACGCTCGGGCTCAAGCGGCCGGGGCCTCTTCGCCCTCGGACTCCGCCTTCGCCGTGACCGGGCCGGAATCCTGGCCCTTGGCGGCGACATCGCGATCGACCAACTCGATGACCGCCATCGCCGCGGCGTCGCCATGGCGGAAGCCGGCCTTGAGGATGCGGCAGTAGCCGCCGGGGCGCGACTTGTAGCGCTCGGCCAAGGTCGTCATCACCTTGTCGACGATTTTGGCGTCCTGCAGCGCCGCCATGACCTGGCGGCGGGCGTGCAGCCCGCCGCGCTTGCCGAGGGTGATGAGCCTCTCGACCACGGGGCGAAGGTCCTTCGCTTTGGGCAGCGTGGTGGTGATCTGTTCGTGCTTCAGCAGCGCATGGGCCAAGTTGTCGAACATGGCCTTGCGGTGGGCGGATTTGCGGCTGAAGCTGCGGCCGCGGAGACGATGGCGCATGGATCAGTACGGCTCCTCGAGGCGCTTCGCCAGCTCCTCGATATTCTCGGGCGGCCAGTTCGGAATCTCCATGCCGAGATGGAGTCCCATCTGCGCCAGCACCTCCTTAATCTCGTTGAGCGACTTGCGGCCGAAGTTCGGCGTCCGCAGCATGTCGGCCTCGGTCTTCTGCACCAGGTCGCCGATATAGACGATGTTGTCGTTCTTGAGACAATTGGCCGAGCGCACCGACAGTTCGAGCTCGTCGACCTTGCGCAGCAGATTCTTGTTGAACGGCAGCTCCGATGGACGCTCCTCCTCGGCGGCAGCGCGCGGCTCCTCGAAGTTGATGAAGAGCTGGAGCTGGTCCTGCAGGATGCGCGCGGCAAGCGCCACCGCGTCCTCCGGCGTCACGGCGCCGTTGGTCTCGATCCGCATCGACAGCTTGTCGTAGTCGGTCACCTGGCCGACGCGGGTGTTCTCGACTTTGTAGCTCACCTTCTTCACCGGGCTGAACAGGGCATCGACCGGGATCAGGCCAATCGGCGCATCCTCGGGACGGTTCTGGCTCGCCGGGACGTAGCCCTTCCCGGTCTCGACCGTGAGCTCCATCGAGATCTTGGCGCCGCTGTCGAGCGTGCAGATGAGATGGTCGGGATTCATGATCTCGATGTCGTGGCCGAGCTCGATCATGCTCGCCCGCACCTCGCCCGGTCCGCCGGCCCTGAGCCGCATGCGCTTCGGGCCCTCGCCGTGCATGCGCAGCGCGATGCCCTTGACGTTGAGCACGATGTCGGTGACGTCCTCGAGCACACCAGGAAGCGACGAGAACTCATGCAGCACGCCTTCGATCTGGATCGACGTCACCGCCGCTCCCTGCAGCGACGACAGCAGCACGCGCCGCAGCGCGTTGCCCAGAGTCAGGCCGAAGCCGCGTTCGAGCGGCTCGGCGACGACGGTCGCCGCTCGCGTCGGATCGTCGCCCGCCTCGATCGCGAGCTGTTTCGGTTTGATGAGAGCCTGCCAGTTCTTCTGAATCACGAGTCTTTCCTTTGCCGTCGCGGCTATGCCGCATTTGGCCGATTTGTGCGGGCGCGCCGACGATCCACCACGGATCGGGGCAGCGCCGTTGCCTCAGATCTCCCTGTTAAACGCGCCGCCGCTTGGGTGGACGGCATCCGTTGTGCGGTATCGTCGTCACGTCGCGGATCGAGGTTACGGTGAAGCCGACGGCCTGCAGCGCGCGGAGCGCGGACTCGCGGCCCGAGCCCGGGCCCCTGACCTCGATCTCGATCGTGCGCATGCCGTGATCCATCGCCTTGCGGCCGGCGTCCTCGGCCGCGACCTGCGCGGCGTAAGGCGTCGACTTGCGCGATCCCTTGAAGCCCATCGTTCCCGCCGACGACCAGGCGATGGTGTTGCCCTGCGCGTCGGTGATGGTGATCATCGTGTTGTTGAAGGTGGCGTTGACGTGCGCCACGCCGGCGGTGATGTTCTTGCGCTCGCGCCGGCGGATGCGCGACGGCGCGGCCGCGCCGCCGGCCGCGGTTGCGGTTGCGGGCGCGCCGCTCGCGACGGGCGCTGCAGGTGGCTTCGCCATGTTCGGTTCCGTTCCTTCCGTCCGTTAGCCCTTGGATGGCGCCATCTTCTTGCCGGCAATCGGTTTCGCCGGACCCTTGCGGGTGCGGGCGTTGGTATGGGTGCGCTGGCCGCGCACCGGCAATCCCTTGCGGTGCCGCAGGCCGCGATAGCAGCCGAGGTCCATGAGCCGCTTGATGTTCTGCGCCACCGTGCGGCGCAGGTCGCCCTCGACCGTAAAGTTCTTGTCGATCAACTCACGGATACGCAGCACCTCGCCGTCGGTCAGCTCGTGCACCCGGCGCGCCGGCGGAATGCCCAGCTCCTTGCAGATTTTCTCGGCGGTCGGCCGTCCGATGCCATGGATGTACGTCAATCCGATGGGGACACGTTTTTGACTCGGAATGTTGACGCCGGCAATGCGCGCCACTGCGCTCTCCGTTCAGTTCGCGATGTTGGACACGACCCAGCCCCGCTCCAGGCCGAGGGCGCGGATTATAGAAACCCGAGCCTCAAAGTCAACCATTCGGGGCGGCTCCGGGGCTTTCTAAAACGGCTTCAATCTGCGCCGCCACCCGATCGATCGGCGCCATGCCGTCGACCGTGCGCAGCACGCCTTTGGCCCGGTAGTACGGCAGGATCGGCGCGGTCTGCTCGCGATAGGTGGCGAGCCGGGCCTTGACGGTCTCCGACCGGTCGTCGGCCCGGCGAATGAACTCCCGGCCGCCGCAGATGTCGCAGACCCCCTCCTGGCGCGGCCGGTGGTTGCGATCGTGGTAGGAGGCACCGCATTTGGCGCAGGAAAATCGGCCGGCGAGGCGATCGATCAGCGCGGGCTCATAGACCTTCATCTCGATGACGCGGTCGAGCCTCAGGCCCTTGTGCGCCAGCATGGCGTCGAGCGCCTCGGCCTGCTTCTGGGTGCGGGGGAAGCCGTCGAGAATGAAGCCCTTGCCCTTCGGCAGCCGGTCGATGCGCGCGGCGATGAGCTCGACGATGATGTCGTCCGAGACCAGCTGGCCCGCATCCATGATCGCCTGCACCTTCTTGCCGAGCGGGGTGCCCGAAGCGCGCTCGGCGCGCAGCATGTCCCCGGTCGACAGCTGAACCAGGCCGTGCCGCTCTTCGAGGCGTTTGGCTTGGGTCCCTTTGCCGGCGCCGGGCGGCCCCAGCAGAATCAGGTTCACCCGCCTCTCCCGCGGAGTTTCGCCTTCTTGATCAGGCCTTCGTACTGATGGGCGAGCAGGTGGGCATGAATCTGCGCCACAGTGTCCATGGTGACGCTGACCACGATCAACAGACTGGTGCCGCCGAAATAAAACGGCACCGAATATTGCGCCACCAGGAATTCGGGCAGCACGCAGACGCCGGCGAGGTAGATCGCGCCGACCACGGTCAGCCGCGTCAGCACGTAGTCGAGATACTCGGCGGTGTTGTGGCCCGGCCGGATGCCGGGAACGAAGCCGCCGTATTTCCGCAGATTGTCGGCCGTCTCGGTCGGATTGAACACGATCGCGGTGTAGAAGAACGTGAAGAACACGATAAGCGCGGCATAGAGCAGAATGTAGAGCGGATGGCCGTGGCCGAGGAAGGCCGCCATCTCCCCGATATAGCCGGTCTGGCCGGCGCCGAAGCTCGCCAGCGTTGCGGGCAGCAGCAGAAGCGAAGAGGCGAAGATCGGCGGAATCACCCCCGAGGTGTTGAGCTTGAGCGGCAGATGCGAGGCCTCGCCGCCGAACATCTTGTTGCCGACCTGGCGCTTCGGATACTGCACCAGAATGCGGCGATGGGCCCGCTCCATGAAGACGATGAACGTAACGACGCCCACCGCCACCACCAGGAAGACGATGATGAAAAAGGTCGACAGCGCTCCGGTTCGACCCAACTCGAGGAGCGCCGCCAGCGCCGATGGCATGCGCGCGATAATGCCCGCCATGATGATGAGCGAGATGCCGTTGCCAATGCCGCGCGCCGTGATCTGCTCGCCGAGCCACATCAGGAACATGGTTCCGCCGGTCAGCGTCACCACCGTCGTCAGGCGGAAGAACAGGCCGGGATTGGTCACCGCCGCGGCGCCGCCGCTGTGCAGGCCTTCGATGCCGACGGAGATGCCATAGGCCTGGATCGCCGCGAGGAAGACCGTGCCGATCCGCGTGTACTGGTTGATCTTCTTACGGCCGAGCTCGCCTTCCTTCTTCAGCGCCTCGAGCTGCGGCGAAACCGCCTGCATCAACTGAATGATGATCGAGGCCGATATGTACGGCATGATGTTGAGGGCGAAGATCGTCATGCGCCCGAGCGCACCGCCCGAGAACATATCGACCATGCCGAGGATGCCGCCGGAATTGCGCTGGAAGACATCGGCCAGGACCTGAGGATCGATTCCTGGCAGCGGGATATAGGTTCCGAGACGATAGATGATCAGCGCGCCGAGCGTGAACCAGATGCGGTTCTTGAGATCGGTAGCCTTGGCAAACGCGCCAAGGTTGAGACTGGCGGCAAGTTGCTCGGCGGCGGAAGCCATCGGACCTCAACCTTGCTGGGGTTGCGCCGCCGCCTTCGGCTTGGCGGCGGGTAGAACGACCTTTCCCCCCAGTTTCTCGACCGCGGCGACCGCGGCCTTGGACGCGCCCGCGACCTCGAGGGTCAGCGGTGCCTTCAATTCGCCCTTGGCGAGCAGCTTGACGCCGTCCCAGGTCCGGCGCAACACGCCCGCCTTGACCAGATCCTCGCCCTTGACCGTCGCGCCGGATTGCAGCGCGCCGCGCTCAAGCGCGCGCTGCAGCACCCCGAGATTGACCACGGCAAAGCGCTTGCGGAATTCCTCGCGGTTGAAGCCGCGCTTGGGCAGCCGGCGATGCAGCGGCGTCTGGCCGCCCTCGAACCCGGCGAGGGTGACTCCGGTGCGCGCCGTCTGGCCCTTGCCGCCGCGGGCGCTGGTCTTGCCCTTGCCCGAGCCGATGCCGCGGCCGCGCCGCTTGGCGCGATAGTGGGCGCCGCGGTTGTCCTTGATCTCGTTGAGTTTCATTGTCCGCTCACCCGATTATCGCAAAACGCGAGCCGGTCCCGCAATCGCGGGCTCACGACGCCGCTTCGACCCGCACCAGATGCTTCACGCGCTCGATCATGCCGCGCACCGCCGGCGTGTCCTGGAGGACGCGCGAGCGGTGGCGTTTGTTGAGGCCGAGCCCCCTGAGGGTCGCGAGCGCCCAGTCGGGGCGGCCGATCGGACTGCCGATCTGGGTCACGCGGATGCCCTTGCCGGCCGCCCGGGCAGCCTTTTTCGTCGTTCGCCTGGTCTTGTCCGTCTCGGCCATGCGCTACTCCCGCGCCTCGGCCGCCGCCGCGGCGCTCCGGCCGAGAATCTCGCTGACCTTCTTGCCGCGCCGCTGCGCCACCGCGCGCGGGCTGACCGAATGGGTCAGCGCGCTGAAGGTCGCCTTGATCATGTTGTGCGGATTGGAGGTGCCGACCGACTTGGCGACGACGTCCTGCACGCCGAGCGCCTCGAAGATGGCCCGCATCGGCCCGCCGGCGATGATGCCGGTGCCCGGCTTGGCCGTCCGCAGCACGACGCGGCCGGCGCCGAAATGGCCGACGATGTCGTGATGGAGCGTGCGGCCCTCGCGCAGCGGAATGCGCACGAGGGCGCGGCGCGCCTGTTCGGTCGCCTTGCGGATCGCCTCCGGCACCTCGCGCGCCTTGCCCGAGCCGTGGCCGACCCGGCCCTTGCGGTCGCCGACCACGACGAGGGCGGCGAAGCCGAAGCGCCGACCGCCCTTCACGACCTTGGCGACGCGGTTGATGCTGACCAGCTTCTCGACGAACTCGCCTTCGGCCGCGGATTCGGCGTCGCGATCGCGTCCGCGCGGGCGCCGTTCGCGCGCCGGGCGCTCGCTGCGCTCGCCGTCGCCTTCGCTCCGGCGGGGCGGGCCGCCGGCCGTGCGTGATCCCGGTGTGCGTGCCATGATGTCGTCTTCTTTCCTAGAATTGCAGGCCGCCCTCGCGGGCGGCGTCGGCCAGGGCCTTGACCCGGCCATGGAACAGGTAGCCGCCGCGGTCGAACACCACCGCAGTGACGCCGGCGGCCTTCGCCCGTTCGGCGAGCAGCTTGCCGACCGCCGCCGCGGCATCCTTGTTGGCACCGGTCTTGGCGCCCGCCCGCAGGGTCTCGTCGAGGCTCGACGCGGCCACCAGCGTGCGGCCGCTCTGGTCGTCGATCACCTGCGCGTAGATGTGCTTGGACGAGCGGAAAACGGTCAGCCGCGGACGGCGCTTGACCGCGCGGCTGATGCGATAGCGGACGCGCTTCTGGCGGCGGGTGAAGAGATCGACGGTTTTGCGGCTCATCGGCGCACCTATTTCTTCTTGCCTTCCTTGCGCCGGATGACCTCCGTGGCGTAGCGGATGCCCTTGCCCTTGTAGGGCTCGGGCTTGCGGAAGGCCCGGATCACCGCCGCCACTTGGCCGACCCGCTGGCGATCGGCGCCGGTGATGGTAATGCTGGTCGGCTTCTCGGCCGTGATCTTGACGTCGGTCGGGATCGGGAAAGTCACCTCGTGGCTGAACCCCAGCTGCAGGACGAGGTTCTTGCCCTGCACGGCGGCGCGATAGCCGACGCCTTCGATCTCGAGGCTCTTGCTGAATCCGCGCGACACGCCGGCGACCATGTTGTTGGCGAGCGCACGCATCGTGCCCCAGTGCATGCGGGCCCGCTTCGACTGGCTCTTGGGCTCGAACGATACCTTGCCGTCCTTCACCGTGGCGTTGACCTCGGGCGACAGCGCCATGGAGAGATTGCCGAGTTTGCCCTTGGCGGTGAGCCTGCCGCCCGACACCTCGACGGTCACCCCCTGGGGGATCGCCACTGGATTGCGGCCAATGCGCGACATCGCCGTTGCGCTCCTCAGAACACGCGGCAGAGGACTTCGCCGCCGAGATTGGCGGCGCGGGCCTCATTGTCCGACATGACGCCCTTGGGCGTCGACAGGATCGAGATGCCGAGCCCGTTGTAGACCCGCGGCAGGTCGGAGATGCGCGAATAGACGCGGCGGCCCGGCTTCGAGACGCGGGTAATCTCGCGGATGACGGGCTCGCCGTCGACGTATTTGAGCTCGATCGTGAGCTCGGCCACGCCGGGACGGACCTCCTCGCGCGAATAGCCGCGGATATAACCCTCGCGCTGCAGCACCTCGAGCACGTTGGCGCGGATTTTCGACGCCGGCGATTGCACGGTCGGCTTGCGCGCCTGCTGGGCGTTCCGGATGCGCGCAAGCATATCGCCGAGGGGATCGGTCATCATGCCGCCTTCTCCCTTACCAACTCGACTTGACCATGCCGGGCACCTGGCCGGCGGAGGCCAGCTGGCGCAGCGCGATGCGCGAAAGCTTGAACTTGCGGTAATAGCCGCGCGGACGGCCGGTCAGCTCGCAGCGATTGTGGATACGCACCGCCGAGGAATTGCGCGGCAATTCCGCCAGCTTCAGCCGCGCCGCGAACCGCTCCTCCGGCGTCAGCGACTTGTTGTTCGCGATCGCCTTGAGCTTCGCGCGCTTGGCGGCGAATCGCTTCACCAACCGTTCGCGCTTGCGGTTGCGCCATATGGAACTGGTCTTTGCCATATCGCTGTCCTCAGTTGACGAAAGGCAGTTGGAAGCCGCGCAATAGCGCCTTGGCCTCTCTGTCGGTCTTGGCGGTGGTCACGATGATGATGTCCATGCCGCGCACGGCGTCGACCTGATCGTAGTTGATCTCGGGGAACACCAGCTGCTCCTTGAGGCCGAGCGCGTAGTTGCCGCGGCCGTCGAAACTCTTGCCCGATAGGCCGCGGAAGTCGCGAACGCGCGGCAGCGCGATGTTCACCAGCCGGTCGAGGAACTCGTACATGCGCTCTCGCCGCAGCGTCACCTTGCAGCCGATCGGCAGGTTCTTGCGCAGCTTCCAGGTGGCGATCGACTTCTTCGACAGGGTGATCACCGGTTTCTGGCCGGTGATCGCCGCCAGCTCCTTGGCCGCGGTCTCGGTCTTCTTGGCGTCGACCACCGCCGTCTTGCCGACGCCCATGTTGACGACGATCTTCTCGAGCCGCGGCACCTCGAAGACGTTCTTGTAGCCGAATTCCTTCATCAGCCCGGGCCGCACCACCTTTTCGTAGTGCTCCTTGAGCCGGGGCACGGAACGCGCTTCAGGCATCGAGTACCTCGCCCGAGGCGCGCGCGACGCGCACCTTCTTGCCGTCGGCCAGGATCTTGAATCCGACCCGCGTCGGCTTGCCCGACTTCGGATCCTTGTGCGCGACATTGGAGATATGGATCGCCGCCTCCCTCTCGACGATGCCGCCGGGCTCGCCCGGGCGCGGCCGCGTGTGGCGCTTGACCATATTCACGCCCTGCACGACGACGCGGTTCTCGTCGGCGAGAACGCGCAGCACCTCGCCTTCCTTGCCCTTGTCGCGGCCGGTCAGGACCACGACCTTGTCGCCTTTGCGAATCTTCAGCATCAGAGCACCTCGGGCGCCAAGGACATGATCTTCATGAACTTCTTGGCGCGCAGCTCGCGCGTCACCGGCCCGAAGATGCGCGTGCCGATCGGCTCGTTTTGATTGTCGATCAGCACCGCCGCATTGCGGTCGAAGCGGATGGCGCTGCCGTCCGAGCGGCGGATCGGCTGCGCCGTGCGCACGATCACCGCCTTGTGCACGTCGCCCTTCTTGACGCGACCGCGCGGGATCGCCTCCTTGACCGAGACCACGATCACGTCGCCGACCGTCGCCCAGCGGCGCATCGAGCCGCCGAGGACCTTGATGCACTGGACGCGGCGGGCGCCGGAATTGTCCGCCACGTCGAGATTGGTCTGCATCTGGATCATGGCGATTCCGCCTTCTCCGGCGCCGCTTCGGCCGCGCCCGGCTTGCCGCGGCGCACGCGCTTGCGCCCGGGCTGCGCCTCGGCCGACACCGGCTCGGCGGCCAGCGGCGCAGACGGCGCCGGCGCGCGCGACACCGCCTCGATCACCCGCCAACGCTTGCGCTTCGAAATCGGGCGCGTCTCCTCGATGCGGACGATGTCGCCCACCTTGTAGGCGTTCTCCTCGTCGTGCGCGGCGTACTTCTTCGAACGCGTGATGAACTTCTTGTAGACCGGATGCTGGAATCGGCGATCGACGCGCACGGTAACGGTCTTGTCCATGACGTCGCTGGTGACGACCCCCTGCAGGATTCTTTTCGGCATGGCTCTGGTCCCTAGGAGGCCTTGCGGGCGCGCTCGCCCATGATGGTCTTGATGCGCGCGATGTCGCGGCGCACCTGACGCACGCGCGCGTTGTTCTCGAGCTGGCCGCTGGCGCGCTGGAAGCGCAGGTTGAACGCTTCCTTGGCGAGCTGCTCGAGCTCGCTCTTGAGCTCGTCGTCGGTCTTGTGACGGACGTCGGCGGCCTTCATGCGCTCGCCTCCTCCTCCACGTGGCCCAGCCGGGTGACAAACCGGGTGCCGATCGGCAGCTTGGCGGCGGCCAGATCGAAGGCCTCGACCGCGAGCTGATGCGGCACGCCGTCGAGCTCGAACAGGATGCGGCCCGGCTTGACGCGGCAGACGAAGAATTCCGGGCTGCCCTTGCCGCTGCCCATGCGGACTTCGGCCGGCTTCCGCGACACCGGCACGTCGGGGAAGATGTTGATCCAGACACGGCCGACGCGCCGGATGTGGCGGGTGATCGCGCGCCGCGCCGCCTCGATCTGGCGCGCGGTGATCCGGCCCGGCTCGGTCGCCTTGAGGCCGTAGGTGCCGAAGGCGAGTCTGTTGCCGCTGGTGGCGAGGCCGTGGATGCGGCCCTTGTGCGCCTTGCGGTACTTGCTGAATGCCGGCTGAAGCATGACGGAACCCTATTTCCTCCTCAGGCGCGCGCGGGCTGGGCCTCGGCGGCGCGCTTGTCCTGCGCCATCGGGTCGTGCTGCAGCACCTCGCCCTTGAAGACCCACACCTTGACGCCGCAGGTGCCGTAGGTCGTCTTGGCGGTGCCGTAGCCGAAATCGACGTCGGCGCGCAGCGTGTGTAGCGGCACCCGGCCCTCACGATACCACTCCATGCGCGCGATCTCGGCGCCGCCCAGACGGCCGGAGCAGTTGATACGGATGCCGAGCGCGCCGAGGCGCATCGCCGACTGGACCGCGCGCTTCATCGCGCGGCGGAAGGCGACGCGGCGCTCGAGCTGCTGGGCGATGCCATCCGCGATCAGCTTGGCGTCGATCTCCGGCTTGCGGATCTCGACGATGTTCAGGCTGACCTCGCTCTCGGTCATCTTGGCGAGATCGCTGCGGAGTTTCTCGATGTCCGCACCCTTCTTGCCGATGACGACGCCGGGCCGGGCCGAATGGATGGTGATGCGGGTTTTCTTGGCGGCGCGCTCGATGACGATGCGCGACACGCCCGCCTGCTGCAGCCGTTCGGTCAGGAAGTTCCGCAGCTTCAAATCCTCGTGCAGCAGGCTGGAGTAGTCCTTCCGCGCGAACCAGCGCGAATCCCAGGTGCGGTTGATGCCGAGCCGCAGTCCGACCGGATTGACCTTCTGGCCCATTATGCCTTCTCCTTGCCGCCGGCCTTGCGCTTGGCTCCGGGCTTCCGGCCGGCGCCGGCGGCCTTGGTTTCCGTCTCGCCCGCATCCGGTTCCGCTTCCTTGGCGCGCTCCTCGGGCGCGCGCTCGCGCACCACGACCAGCAGATTGGCGTAATATTTCTCGACCGGCGAAATCCGGCCGCGCCCGCGGACGTGATAGCGGCCGAGCGAGAAGGCACGGCCGACCGTCGCTTCCTTGACGTAGAGCCGGTCGACGTCGAGCTGGTGGTTGTTCTCGGCGTTGGCGATTGCGGCCTGCAGCACCTTGCGCACATCGTGGGCGATGCGCCGGCGGTTGAAGGCGAGCTCGTTGAGCGCAGCGGCCGCGGTTTTGCCGCGGATGGTCTGCGCCACCAGGTTGAGCTTGCGCGCGCTGGTCTTGAGCGCGTGCGCGTAGGCCGAGGCCTCGGTCTCGTGCAGGCGGCGCGGGGTCGCTTGCTTGCCCATTACTGGCCTTCCTCGACGCGCTTGACCTTCTTGTCCGCGGCGGTGTGGCCGTGGAACACGCGGGTCGGCGCGAACTCGCCGAACTTGTGACCGATCATGTGCTCGGTCACCAGCACCGGAACGAACTTGTGGCCGTTGTAGACGCCGAAGGTCAGGCCGACGAACTGTGGGAAGATCGTCGACCGCCGCGACCAGGTCTTGATGATCTCGTTGCGTCCGGAAGCGCGCGCCTTTTCGGCCTTCTTCATCAGATAGCCGTCGACGAACGGTCCTTTCCACACGGAACGTGCCACGCTCGAGTCTCCTACTTGTCGCGTTTCCGCCGCAGGACGTAGCGGTCGGTCGCCTTGTTGTGACGCGTCTTGTTGCCCTTGGCGCCCTTGCCCCAGGGGGATACCGGATGACGGTTGCCGCGGGTGCGGCCGCCGAGCGGATGGTCCACCGGGTTCATCGCCTCGCCGCGCACGTTGCCGCGCCGGCCGAGCCAGCGGGCGCGCCCCGCCTTGCCGATGACGACGTTCTGCTCGTCGGGATTCGACACCGCGCCGATCGTCGCCATGCAGTCGGCGCGCACCATGCGCACCTCGCCCGAGGCCAGACGCAGCAGCGCGTAGCCCGCGTCGCGTCCGACCAGCTGGACGAAGGTGCCGGCGGCGCGCGCGAGCTGCCCGCCCTTGCCGGGCTTCATCTCGACGTTGTGGATGATGGTGCCGACCGGAATGCTCCGCATCGGCATGGCGTTGCCCGGCTTGACGTCGACGTGGTCGCCCGCGACGACCTTGTCGCCCGCCTTGAGGCGCTGCGGCGCGAGAATGTAGCTGAGCTCGCCGTCGGCGTACTTGATGAGTGCGATAAACCCCGAGCGATTCGGATCGTATTCGAGCCGCACCACCTCGGCGGGAACGTCCAGCTTGCGGCGCTTGAAATCGATCAGGCGGTAGCGCTTCTTGTGGCCGCCGCCCCGCCAGCGCTGGGTGATGCGGCCGAGATTGTTGCGTCCGCCCTGCTCACGCTTGCCGACGGTCAAAGCCTTGACCGGACCGCCTTTCCACAGCTCGCTGCGATCGATCAGGACCGTGTGTCGCAGGGTCGGCGTCACCGGCCGGAATGTCTTGAGTGCCATAGCCTTAGACTCCCGTGGTCACGTCGATCTTCGACCCTTCGGCCAAAGTGACGATCGCCTTCTTGTAGTCGGAGCGCCGGCCGGGGCGGCCGCGCATCATCTTGCGCTTGCCCTTGATCCGCACGGTGTTGACGGCCTCGACCTTGACCTTGAACAGGCCCTCGACCGCCGCCTTGACCGAACGCTTGTCGGCGTCGAGCGGCACGCGGAAGGTCACCTGATTATGCTCCGAGATCATAGTCGCCTTTTCGGTGATCACCGGGCGGCGCACGATTTCGTACATCTGATCGCGGGTGAGCGCGGGAACTTCGCGCCTGATGTAGCGAAAGCGGCTCATTTGAGGCGCGCCTCCAGCGCTTGCACGGCATCGCGCGTCAGCACCAGCGTGTCGCGGCGCATGATGTCGTAGACGTTAGCGCCTTGTTGCGGCAGCACGTCGATGCCCGGCAGATTGCGCGCGGCGCGGGCGAAGCCCTCGTCGAGCGTCGCGCCGTCGATGATCAGAGCCGAGCCGAGGCCCAGCTTGGCGAAGCTCTTGGCGAGCGCGCCGGTCTTGGCGTCCTTGAGCTTGGCGCTGTCGAGCACGATGAGCTTGCCGTCGGCCTGCTTGGCCGACAGCGCGGTCTTGAGTGCGAGGCGCCGCACCTTCTTCTGGATGCCGTATTCGTGACTGCGCACGACCGGGCCGAAGATCACGGCGCCGCCGCGGAACTGCGGCGAGCGCAACGAGCCCTGGCGGGCGCGACCGGTGCCCTTCTGCTTCCACGGCTTCCGGGTGGTGCCGGAGATCTCGCTGATGCCCTTGGTCTTGTGCGTGCCGCCGCGGCGCTTGGCGAGCTGCCACTGCACCACGCGCGCGAGGATGTCCTTGCGCACCGGCAGGCCGAACACTTCGTCTGCGACCTCGATGTCGCCGGCCGCCTTGTTGTCGAGGCTCTTCACCGGAAGCTTCATTTCTTCTCGCCTCCCGCGGCCGGCTTGGCCGCCGGCTTTTCCTTGGCCGCCTTGGGCGTTTTCTCGACCGGGCGCTCCACCGCCTTGAGCGGCGGCCGGCCGGGTTTCGGCCGCTTGGCCGCATCGCGCACCAGCACATAGCCGCCGGGGGCGCCCGGCACCGCGCCGGTCACCATCAGCAGACCGCGCGCCTCGTCGGTGGCGACCACCTGGAGATTCTGCGTCGTCGCGCGCACGTCGCCGAAATGGCCGGCCATGCGCTTGTTCTTGAACACCTTTCCGGGATCCTGGCGCTGGCCCGTCGAGCCGTGGCTGCGGTGCGAGATCGATACGCCGTGCGAGGCGCGCAGGCCGCCGAAATTGTGGCGGCGGATGACGCCGGAGAAGCCGCGGCCGATGGTCGTGCCGGTAACGTCGACGTACTGGCCGGCGGTGAAATGCGAAACCTTGATCTCGGAACCGACCTCGAGCATCGCATCGGGACTGACGCGGAACTCGACCAGCTTGCGCTTGGGCTCGACCTTCGCCTTGGCGAAATGGCCGCGCAGCGCCTGCGGGACGTTCTTGACCTTGGCATGGCCGGTACCGAGCTGGACCGCGGTATAGCCGTCCTTTTCGGCCGTGCGCACGGCAATCACGCGGCAATCGTCGACCTTCAGCACCGTGACTGGCAGGTGATTGCCGTCTTCGGTGAAGAGCCGCGTCATGCCCATTTTCCTGGCGATGAGGCCGCTACGCATGGTCTGCCGCCCTACAGCTTGATCTCGACGTCGACGCCGGCGGCCAGGTCGAGCTTCATCAGCGCGTCCACCGTCTGCGGCGTCGGATCGATGATGTCGAGAATCCGCTTGTGGGTGCGGATCTCGAACTGCTCCCGCGACTTCTTGTCGATGTGCGGCGAGCGGTTGACCGTGAACTTCTCGATCTTGGTCGGCAGCGGAATCGGACCGCGGACGCGCGCGCCGGTGCGCTTCGCCGTGTTGACGATCTCGCTCGTCGACTGGTCGAGGATACGGTGGTCGTACGCCCGCAGCCGGATGCGGATATTTTGGTTCTCGATGGCCATCGCTGCTTACTTGAGGATTTTGGCGACGACGCCGGCGCCGACGGTGTGTCCGCCTTCGCGGATGGCGAAGCGCAGGCCCTCGTCCATGGCGATGGGGGCGATGAGCTCGACCTCCATCCGGATGTTGTCCCCCGGCATCACCATCTCGGTGCCCTCGGGCAGCTTCACCGTCCCGGTCACATCGGTGGTGCGGAAGTAGAATTGCGGCCGGTAGTTCGAGAAGAACGGCGTGTGCCGGCCCCCCTCCTCCTTGGTCAGGATATAGGCCTCGGCCTGGAAGTTGGTGTGCGGCGTGATCGACCCCGGCGCCGCCAGCACCTGCCCGCGCTCGACCTCCTCCCGCTTGGTGCCCCGCAAGAGCGCCCCGATGTTGTCCCCCGCCTCGCCCTGGTCAAGGAGCTTGCGGAACATCTCGACACCCGTCACCACCGTCTTGGTCGTCGGCTTCAGACCCACAATCTCCACCTCGTCCCCCACCTTGATCACGCCGCGCTCCACCCGCCCCGTCACCACCGTGCCGCGCCCCGAGATCGAGAACACGTCCTCAATCGGCATCAGAAACGGACGGTCGCGGTCGCGCTTGGGCTGCGGGATGTAGCTGTCAACCGCCTCCATCAACTTCAGCACCGCGTCGTGGCCCAGCTCCTTGTTCTTGTCCTCCAGCGCCGCCAGCGCCGAGCCCCGGATGATCGGGATCTTGTCCCCCGGGAACTGGTACGAGCTCAAAAGCTCCCGCACCTCCAGCTCCACCAGGTCCAAAAGCTCGGGGTCGTCCACCATGTCAACCTTGTTCAGAAACACAACGATGGCAGGGACCCCCACCTGCCGCGCCAGCAGAATATGCTCCCGCGTCTGCGGCATCGGGCCGTCCGCCGCACTCACCACCAGAATCGCCCCGTCCATCTGCGCCGCCCCCGTGATCATGTTCTTCACATAGTCCGCATGACCCGGGCAATCCACGTGCGCGTAATGCCGGTTCTTGGTCTCGTACTCCACATGCGCCGTCGAGATCGTGATCCCACGCGCCCGCTCCTCCGGCGCCTTGTCAATCTGGTCGTACGCCGTGTACACCGCCCCGCCCGTCTCCGCCAAAACCTTCGTGATCGCCGCCGTCAGCGACGTCTTGCCGTGATCAACATGCCCAATCGTCCCCACGTTGCAGTGCGGCTTCGTCCGTTCAAATTTCGCTTTCGACATGGGTCTGGTCTCCGCTCGATCCCCTTGGTTTTCCCGCCGCTCAGGCCATCTTGGCGCGGACTTCGTCCGCCACCGCCTGCGGCACCTGTTCGTAGTGGTCGAAATGCATGGTGTACTGGGCGCGTCCCTGGCTCATCGAGCGCAGGGTATTGACGTAGCCGAACATGTTGGCCAGCGGCACCATGGCGTTGATGACTTCGGCGTTGCCGCGCTGGTCCTGGCCGGTGATGCGGCCGCGCCGACTATTGAGGTCGCCGATGACATCGCCCATGTAATCCTTGGGCGTCACCACCTCGACGCGCATGACCGGCTCGAGCAATTTGGGCGCGGCCTTCTGCATGCCCTCCTTGAAGGCGGCGCGCGCCGCAATCTCGAAGGCGAGCGCGCTCGAATCGACGTCGTGATAGGCGCCGTCGTAGAGCGTCGCCTTGAGGTCGATGACCGGGAAACCCGCCAGCACGCCGTTTTCGAGCGAGCCCTTGAGCCCCTTCTCGACGCCGGGGATGTATTCCTTGGGGACCGAGCCGCCGACCACGTCGTTCTCGAAGATGAAGCCGGAGCCCGGCGGCAGCGGCTCGAAGCGGATCTTGACGCGGGCGAATTGGCCCGAGCCGCCCGTCTGCTTCTTGTGGGTGTAATCGACCTCGGAGACGCGCGTGATGGTCTCGCGATAGGCGACCTGCGGCGCGCCGACATTGGCCTCGACCTTGAACTCACGCTTCATGCGGTCGACGATGATCTCGAGGTGGAGCTCGCCCATTCCCTTGATGACGGTCTGGCCGCTCTCCTTGTCGACCGCGACGCGAAACGACGGATCCTCGGTGGCGAGCCGCGCCAGTGCCTGACCCATTTTCTCCTGGTCGCCCTTGGTCTTGGGCTCGACCGCGATCTCGATGACCGGTTCCGGGAACTCCATCCGCTCGAGCACCACCGCCTTGTCGGGATCGCATAAGGTATCGCCGGTGGTGGTGTTCTTGAGGCCCGCGAGCGCGACGATGTCGCCGGCGCGCGCCTCCTTGATGTCCTCGCGATGGTTGGCGTGCATCAGCAGCATGCGGCCGATGCGCTCGCGATTGTCCTTGACCGAATTGAGCACCTGGGTGCCGGCGCTGAGGATGCCGGAATAGATGCGCACGAAGGTGAGCGAGCCGACGAACGGATCGGTCATGATCTTGAAGGCGAGCGCGGCAAACGGCTCGTCGTCCGACGCTTTGCGCGTGATGGGCTCGTCGGTGCCCATCTTGACGCCCTTGATCGCCGCGATGTCGGTCGGCGCCGGCAGATAATCGACCACGGCGTCGAGCAGCGGCTGCACGCCCTTGTTCTTGAACGCCGAGCCGCACAGCACCGGCACGAAATTGAACGCCACCGTACCCCTGCGGATGCACCGCACGAGCGTCGCCTCGTCCGGCTCCTTGCCGCCGAGATAGGCTTCGAGCGCGGTGTCGTCCTGCTCGACCGCCATCTCGACCAGCTTGTGACGGTACTCGTCGGCCTGCGCCTTCATGTCGGCTGGGATGTCGATGATGTCGAACTTGGCGCCGAGTGTCTCCTCGCGCCACTTGACCGCCTTCATGCGCACGAGATCGACGATGCCGGAAAATTCGCTCTCGATGCCCATCGGCAGCATGACGACCAGCGGCTTGGCGCCGAGGCGATCGACGATCATGTCGACCGTGCGGAAGAAATTGGCGCCAATGCGGTCCATCTTGTTGACGAAACAGATGCGCGGCACGCCGTATTTGTCGGCCTGACGCCATACCGTCTCGGACTGCGGCTCGACGCCGGCGACGGCGTCGAACACCGTCACGGCGCCGTCGAGGACCCGCAGGCTGCGCTCGACCTCGATGGTGAAGTCGACGTGGCCGGGCGTATCGATGATGTTGATGCGGTGGTCGTGCCAGAAGCAGGTGGTGGCGGCAGAGGTGATGGTGATGCCGCGCTCCTGCTCCTGCTCCATCCAATCCATGGTGGCGGTGCCTTCATGGACCTCGCCGATCTTGTAGGAACGGCCGGTGTAATAGAGGATTCGTTCCGTCGTCGTCGTCTTGCCGGCATCGATGTGGGCCATGATGCCGATATTGCGATAGCGATCGAGGGGCGTGGTGCGGGGCATGTGAAATCCGGCTCCGCCGGCTTACCAGCGGTAATGGGAAAAGGCCTTGTTGGCGTCCGCCATGCGATGGGTGTCTTCGCGCTTCTTGACCGCGTTGCCGCGGTTGTTGGCGGCATCCATCAGCTCGCCCGAAAGACGTTCCTCCATCGTGTGCTCGCCGCGGTCGCGCGCCGAGCCGATGATCCAGCGGATCGCGAGCGCCTGGCCGCGCTCCGGTCGCACCTCGACCGGCACCTGATAGGTCGCGCCGCCGACGCGGCGCGAGCGAACCTCGACTGCCGGCTTCACGTTGTTGAGCGCGTCGTGGAAGATGCGGACCGGATCCTGGCCCGAGCGCTTGGCGACGCGATCGAGTGCGCCGTAGACGATGCTCTCGGCGACCGATTTCTTGCCCTCATACATCAGGCAGTTCATGAACTTGGTGACGATGGCATCGCCGAACTTGGCGTCCGGCAGGACCTCGCGTTTGACGGCGGCGCGGCGGCGCGACATGACGGCTCCTACTTCGGACGCTTGGCGCCGTACTTCGAGCGGCGCTGCTTGCGGTCCTTCACGCCCTGCGTGTCGAGTGTGCCGCGGATGATGTGATAGCGCACGCCGGGTAGGTCCTTGACGCGGCCGCCGCGGATCATCACCACCGAGTGCTCCTGGAGATTGTGGCCTTCGCCGGGAATGTAGCTGGTGACCTCGAAGCCGTTGGTGAGCCGCACGCGCGCGACCTTGCGCAGCGCGGAGTTCGGTTTCTTCGGCGTCGTGGTGTAGACGCGGGTGCAGACGCCGCGCTTCTGCGGGCTGCGCTCCAACGCCGGCACTTTGTTGCGTGCGACCTGGGCGCGGCGCGGATGATTCACCAGCTGATTGATCGTCGGCATCTCTCTCGCATTCCCTAACAAGCGCAACAGCCGCGCAAGCGTGCTGCAGCACACCGTCACGGCCGAAAATCAGTCCCCAGGAAAGGCGCACCGTCTTTCACGGTGCCGAGCCAGTCGAAATTACGCGACCGAGCTGCGTCTAGGATGGCTACCTACTGCCAGCCCCCTCGAGGGTGGGCGGATACTATTGATCCGACTCACCCCCGTCAAGCCGCATAAATCCTGGCTTCGGGGATTATCGCGCCGGCGCCGAGGCCGCCGCCGGCACCGTTCGACCGATCCGAAAAGGACCCCCGGGCGGGAGCCCTTTGCCGCCTTCCGATGCCTCGACTCAGGCGCTCTTGCGGCCCTCCTCGAGCGCCGGCGGCGGTTCCGGCGCGGGCGCCCGTGCCGCGAGCTCGCGGTCGCGCTCGGTCGCAATCTGGCGCCAGCGCGCCATGATGCTGCCGGTGCCGGCCGGGATCAGGCGGCCGACGATGACGTTCTCCTTGAGGCCCTGCAGGGCGTCGATCCGGCCCGAGACCGCCGCCTCGGTGAGGACGCGGGTGGTCTCCTGGAACGACGCCGCCGAGATGAAGGAGTTGGTCTGCAGGCTCGCCTTGGTGATGCCCTGCAGCACGGGCCGCGCGGTCGCCGGCTTGAGCTTCTCGGCCTTGGCCTTGGCGTTCTCGGCCTCGAACTCGGCGCGGTCGATCTGCTCGCCCGCAAGCAGAGTGGTCTCGCCGGGATCGACGACCTCGACCTTCTGCAGCATCTGGCGGACGATCACCTCGATGTGCTTGTCGTTGATGCGCACGCCTTGGAGCCGATAGACCTCCTGGATCTCGTTGACGAGATAGCTCGCCAGCGCCTCGACCCCAAGCACGCGCAGGATGTCGTGCGGCACCGGATTGCCGTCCATCAACAGGTCGCCGCGCTGGACGAAATCTCCCTCCTGCACGCTGATGTGCTTGCCCTTGGGGATCATGTACTCGACCGGCTCGCCGCCGTCCTGCGGCACGACCAGGATGCGCCGCTTGGTCTTGTAGTCCTTGCCGAACTCCACGCGGCCGTCGATCTCGCTGATGATCGCGAAATCCTTCGGCTTGCGCGCCTCGAACAGCTCGGCGACGCGCGGCAGACCGCCGGTGATGTCGCGGGTCTTCGACGATTCGCGCGGGATGCGCGCGAGCACGTCGCCGGCACGGACCTCGGCCCCGTTCTCGACCGACAGAATCGAATCGACCGAGAGGTAGTAGACGGCCTCGCGGCCGTTGGCGAGCGTGAGCGTCTTGCCTTTGGCGTTCTTGATCAGGAGCCGCGGCCGCAGGTCGCCGCCCTTGGCCTGCTGCTTCCAGTCGATGATCACCTTCGACGAGATGCCGGTGGCCTCGTCGAGCACCTCGCGCATCGAAACGCCTTCGGCGAGGTCCTGGTAATGGGCGAAGCCGTCCTTCTCGGTGATGACCGGCAGGGTATAGGGATCCCATTCGACCAGCCGGTCGCCCTTCTTCACCGCCCTGCCCTCGTCGGCCAGCAGCTTCGCGCCGTAGGGCACGCGGTGCCGCGCCTTCTCGCGGCCGGCCTCGTCGAGCAGCGCGAGTTCGCTGTTGCGGCCCATCACCACGGGAATGCCATCGGAGTTGACGACGACGTTGCGGTTCTTGATGCGCACCGTGGCGTCGAAAGCCGCCTCGATCGACGATTGCTCGGCGCCGCGCTGGACCGCACCGCCGATATGGAACGTGCGCATGGTGAGCTGCGTGCCGGGCTCGCCGATCGATTGCGCCGCGATGACGCCGACCGCCTCTCCGATATTGACCATCGTGCCGCGCGCCAGGTCGCGGCCGTAGCACTTGCCGCACAGGCCGTTCTGCGTCTCGCAGGTCAGCACTGAGCGGATCATCACCGAATCGAGGCCGGAGCGCTCGATGCGATCGACCGCCTCCTCGTCGATGAGCTCGCCGGCGCGGACGAGCTTGTCGCCGTTGAGCGGATCGACGACGTCGACCGCGGCGGTGCGGCCGAGGATGCGGTCGGAGAGCGCTGCGATCACCTCGCCGCCCTCGACGACGGCGCGCATGGTGAGCCCCTTCTTGGTGCCGCAGTCCTCCTCGGTGATGATCGCGTCCTGCGCAACGTCGACCAGACGCCGCGTCAGGTAGCCCGAGTTCGCCGTCTTCAAGGCGGTATCGGCCAGGCCCTTGCGGGCGCCGTGGGTCGAGTTGAAGTACTCGAGCACGGTCAGGCCTTCCTTGAAGTTCGAGATGATCGGGGTCTCGATGATCTCGCCCGACGGCTTCGCCATCAATCCGCGCATGCCGGCGAGCTGCTTGATCTGCGCCACCGAGCCGCGTGCGCCGGAATCCGCCATCATCCACACGGAGTTGATCGGCCCGCCGGGATCGGCCGACTTGATGACGCGCATCATCTCGTCGGCGACCTTTTCCGTGCAGCTCGACCAGACGTCGACCACCTTGTTGTACTTCTCGCCCTGGGTGATCAGGCCGTCGAGATACTGCTGCTCGTACTCCTTGACCTTGGCCTGCGCTGCGCTGACGAGCTTCTCCTTGGCCACCGGCACCACCAGGTCGTCCTTGCCAAAGGAGATACCGGCCTTACACGCCTGGGTGAAGCCCAGCGTCATCAGCCGGTCGCAAAAGATCACGGTCTCCTTCTGGCCGCAGTGGCGATAGACCTGATCGATGACGTTGGTGATCTCCTTCTTGGTGAGGAGCCGGTTCACCAGGTCGAAGCTGATGTTCGGATGATCGGGAAGGATCTCCGACAGCAGCATGCGACCCGGCGTGGTCACGACGGTCTGATAGGTGAGGTCGCCGTTGGCGTCCTTCACCGGCCGGCGGGCCCGGATGCGCGTGTGCAGCGAAATGGCCTTGGCATCGAGCGCGCGCTCGATCTCCGCCGTGTCGGCAAAATAGGGGACGCGATGGAAGCTGACGCTGTCCTTCTTCCGCAGCTGATCGAAATTGGCGATCTTGCCGGACTTGAGCGGCTCGGCCTGGTCCTCACGGTCGAGCAGGACGACATGATGCGCCTCGACCGCCTGCCGCAGCTCCTCGATGGTGCGGAAGGTCTCGCCGGCGCCGGCCTTGACCTCCTCGCCCATCCAGTCGGCGCGCTCGAGCGTGATGTAGTAGAGGCCGAGCACGATGTCCTGCGAAGGCACGATGATCGGCTTGCCGTTGGCAGGCGACAGGATGTTGTTGGTCGACATCATCAGCACGCGCGCCTCGAGCTGGGCCTCGAGCGACAGCGGGACATGCACCGCCATCTGGTCGCCGTCGAAATCGGCGTTGAACGCCGTGCAGACGAGCGGATGCAGCTGGATCGCCTTGCCCTCGATCAGGATCGGCTCGAACGCCTGGATGCCGAGGCGGTGCAGCGTCGGCGCGCGGTTGAGCAGCACCGGATGCTCGCGGATCACCTCCTCGAGGATGTCCCAGACCTCCGGACGCTCCTTCTCGACCATGCGCTTGGCCGCCTTGACCGTGCTGGCGAGGCCGTAGAGCTCGAGCTTCGAATAGATGAACGGCTTGAAGAGCTCGAGCGCCATCTTCTTGGGCAGGCCGCATTGATGCAGCTTGAGTTCGGGGCCGACGACGATCACCGAGCGGCCGGAATAATCGACGCGCTTGCCGAGAAGGTTCTGGCGGAAGCGTCCCTGCTTGCCCTTGAGCATGTCGGACAGCGACTTCAAAGGCCGCTTGTTGGCGCCGGTGATGACGCGGCCGCGGCGGCCGTTGTCGAACAGGGCGTCGACCGCCTCCTGCAGCATGCGCTTCTCGTTGCGCACGATGATATCGGGCGCGCGCAGCTCGATCAGCCGTTTCAAGCGGTTGTTGCGGTTGATGACGCGGCGGTAGAGGTCGTTGAGGTCCGAGGTCGCGAAGCGGCCGCCGTCGAGCGGCACCAGCGGCCGCAGCTCCGGCGGAATCACCGGGATGACGTCGAGGATCATCCACTCCGGCCGGCTGTTCGACTGGATGAACGCCTCGATCAGCTTCAACCGCTTGACCAGCTTCTTGCGCTTGGCTTCGGACGAGGTCTCGTGCAGCTCCTCGCGCAGCCTGACCTGCTCGGTCTCGAGATTGATCGACTCGAGCATCTTCTTCAGCGCCTCGGCGCCGATCGCTGCCTGGAAACCCTCCTCGCCGTACTCGTCCTGGGCCTTGAGGAATTCCTCCTCGGTCAGGACCTGGTGGAGCTTGAGCGGCGTCAGGCCGGGCTCGATCACCACGTAGTTCTCGAAATAGAGCACGCGCTCGAGATCCTTGAGCGTCATGTCGAGCAGCAGGCCGATGCGCGACGGCAGTGACTTGAGGAACCAGATGTGCGCCACCGGCGAGGCCAGCTCGATATGGCCCATGCGCTCGCGCCGCACCTTCGAGAGCGTGACCTCGACGCCGCATTTCTCGCAGACAATGCCGCGATACTTCATGCGTTTGTATTTGCCGCACAGGCACTCGTAGTCCTTGATCGGCCCGAAGATGCGCGCGCAGAACAGGCCGTCGCGCTCGGGCTTGAAGGTGCGGTAGTTGATGGTTTCGGGCTTCTTGATCTCGCCGAACGACCAGGAGCGGATGCGCTCGGGGCTCGCGATCGAGATGCGAATCTGATCGAAGCTTTGGGGCGTCGTGACCTGGCCGAAGACGTTCATCAACTCGTTCATTGAACGATCCCTTCTCTCGGAACCTGCGTCAGGCGGTCAAATCAATAGGTGCGCTGTTCGAGCTCGACGTTGAGCCCGAGGGAGCGCAGTTCCTTGACCAGCACGTTGAAGGATTCGGGGATGCCGGCTTCGAAGTTGTCGTCGCCGCGGACAATCGCTTCGTAGACCTTGGTGCGGCCCGAGACGTCGTCGGACTTCACCGTCAGCATCTCCTGCAGCGTATAGGCGGCGCCGTAGGCCTCGAGCGCCCAGACCTCCATTTCGCCGAAACGCTGGCCGCCGAACTGCGCCTTGCCGCCGAGCGGCTGCTGCGTCACCAGGCTGTAGGGCCCGATCGACCGGGCGTGGATCTTGTCGTCCACCAGGTGATGCAGCTTCAGCATGTAGATGTACCCGACCGTGACGCGCTGATCGAACGGCTCGCCGGTGCGGCCGTCGACCAGGGTGACCTGGCCCGAGGCCTCGAGGCCGGCCTCCTTCAGCATGGTGACGATGTCGTCCTCGCGCGCGCCGTCGAACACCGGGCTCGACACCGGGATGCCGTGTCGCAGGTTGTCGGCAAGCTCGAGTACCTGTGCGTCGTCCATTTCCTTGATGTCGTCGCGATCGGCCTTGTCGACGTAGATCTGGTTCAAGACGCGCCGCACCTCGCGGGTCTGGTTGCCCTGGCGGCGCGCCTTGTCGACGATCTCGCCGACCTGGCGGCCGAGATTGGCGCAGGCCCAGCCGAGATGGGTCTCGAGGATCTGGCCGACGTTCATGCGGCTCGGCACGCCGAGCGGATTGAGTACGATGTCGACCGGGGTTCCGTCCTGCAGATACGGCATGTCCTCGACCGGCATGATGCGCGAGATCACGCCCTTGTTGCCGTGGCGGCCGGCCATCTTGTCGCCGGGCTGCAGCTTGCGCTTCACCGCGACGAACACCTTGACCATCTTCATTACGCCCGGCGGCAATTCGTCGCCGCGCTGCAGCTTCTCGACCTTGTTCTCGAAGCGGTGCTGTAGCGCGCCGATGGTGTCGTCCATCAGCTTCTTCAGGCCCTCGATCTCGGCCATGCGCTTGTCGCTCTTGACCGCGAACTGCTTCCACTGGTTGGGCGAGTATTCCGCCAGCACGGTTTCGCCGATGCGGCCGCCCTTGAAGCCCTTCGGGCCCGAGACCGCCTCCTGGCCCAGCAGCAGCTCCTTGAGGCGGGCGTGGAAGCTGCGCTCCAGGATGGTGCGCTCGTCGTCGCGGTCCTTGGCGAGACGCTCGATCTCCGCGCGCTCGATCGCCAGCGCGCGTTCGTCCTTGTCAACGCCACGGCGGGAGAAGACGCGCACCTCGACGATCGTGCCCGACACGCCCGGCGGCAGCCTGAGCGAGGTGTCGCGCACGTCCGACGCCTTTTCGCCGAAGATCGCGCGCAGCAGCTTCTCCTCCGGCGTCATCGGCGATTCGCCCTTGGGCGTGACCTTGCCCACGAGGATGTCGCCCGGCTTCACCTCGGCGCCGATATACACGATGCCGGCTTCGTCGAGGTTCTTGAGCGCCTCTTCGCCGACGTTGGGGATGTCGCGGGTGATTTCCTCCTGCCCGAGCTTGGTGTCGCGCGCCATCACCTCGAACTCCTCGATGTGGATCGAGGTGAAGACGTCGTCCGAAACGATCCGCTCGGAGATCAGGATCGAATCTTCGAAGTTATAGCCGTTCCACGGCATGAAGGCGCACAGCACGTTGCGCCCGAGCGCGAGCTCGCCGAGCTGCGTCGACGGGCCGTCGGCGATGATGTCGCCGGCCTTGACCACGTCGCCGACCCGCACGAGCGGTCGCTGCGTGATGCAGGTGTTCTGGTTGGAGCGCTGGAACTTGAGCAGGTTGTAGATGTCGACGCCCGGCGATTCGGTCGAGGTGTCCTCGGTCGCGCGAACGACGACGCGCATGCCGTCGACCTGATCCACCACGCCGGAGCGGCGGGCGATGATGGTGACGCCGGAATCGCGCGCCACCGTCTCTTCCATGCCGGTGCCGACGAGCGGCGCCTCGGCGCGGATCAGCGGCACCGCTTGGCGCTGCATGTTCGAGCCCATGAGGGCGCGATTGGCGTCGTCGTTCTCGAGGAACGGGATGAGCGCCGCCGCCACCGAGACCAGCTGCTTGGGCGACACGTCGATGAAGTCGATGTCCTGCGGCCGCGCCATTACGAAATCGCCGCCCTTGCGGCAGTTCGTCAGGTCGGCCTTGATGCGGCCGTGACCGTCGACCTCGACATTGGCCTGGGCGATGACGTAGCGGCCCTCCTCCATGGCTGAGAGATAGGCGACTTCGTCGGTGACCTTGCCATTGACGACGCGGCGGTAGGGACTCTCGATGAAGCCATACTGGTTGACCCGGGCGTAGGTCGCCAGGCTGTTGATGAGGCCGATGTTGGGACCCTCGGGCGTCTCGATCGGGCAGATGCGGCCGTAATGCGTCGGATGAACGTCGCGCACCTCGAACCCCGCACGCTCGCGTGTGAGACCGCCGGGACCGAGCGCCGAGAGGCGCCGCTTGTGTGTGATCTCGGACAGCGGATTGGTCTGATCCATGAACTGCGAGAGCTGCGACGAGCCGAAGAATTCGCGCACCGCCGCCGCTGCCGGCTTGGCGTTGATCAGGTCGTGCGGCATCACGGTGTCGATCTCGACCGAGCTCATGCGCTCGCGGATCGCGCGCTCCATGCGCAGGAGGCCGATGCGGTACTGGTTCTCCATCAGCTCGCCGACAGAGCGCACACGGCGGTTGCCGAGATGGTCGATGTCGTCGATCTCGCCGCGGCCGTCCTTGAGCTCGACCAGCACCTTGAGGATGGCGAGGATGTCGTCCTTGCGCAGTGTGCGGACGGTGTCCTCGGTCTTGAGGCCGAGCCGCGAATTCATCTTGACGCGGCCGACCGCGGACAAATCATAGCGCTCGGAATCGAAGAACAGGCTGTTGAACAGCGCCTCGGCGGTCTCGAGCGTCGGCGGTTCACCCGGCCGCATGACGCGATAGATGTCGATCAGCGCCTCCTCGCGGGTCGAGTTCTTGTCGATCAGGAGCGTGTTGCGGATATAGGCGCCGCCGCTGGCGTGGTCGACGCCCACCGCCGGCAGCTCGGAAACGTTGCCGGCCTCGATCGTCTGCAACAGCTGCTCGGTGATCTCGTCGCCGGCCTCGGCATAGACCTCGCCGGTCTCCTCGTTGATGAGGTCGACGGCGATGAAGCGGCCGATCAGCTCCTCGGAGCCGACCTGGATTTCCTTGAGGCCGTCGTCGTAGAGCTTCTTGGCGAGGCGCGGCGGCAGCTTCTCGCCCGCCTCGAGCTTGACCTTGCCGGTGCGCGCGTCGACCAGGTCGTGGGTCAGCTTGTGGCCGCGATAGCGGCTCGGGTCGAACGGCGCCTTCCAGCCGCCCGTGGCGTTCTTGCCCGGCTTGATGCGCGAGAACGGCGTCGGCGTATAGAAATAGGCGAGGATTTCCTCCTTCGACATGCCCTGCGCCTCGGTCGGCAACAGCGGCTTGCCCTCGGCCACACGCGCGCGGCGCAATTTCTCGGTCTCGGCGCCGTCGAGTGCCAGCAACAGCGTCGTCACCGGCAGCTTGCGGCGCCGGTCGATGCGGACATAGACGTGGTCCTTGGCGTCGAACTCGAAATCGAGCCAGGAGCCGCGATAGGGAATGACGCGGGCCGCGAACAGGTACTTGCCCGAGGAATGGGTCTTGCCCTTGTCGTGGTCGAAGAAGACGCCCGGCGAGCGGTGCATCTGCGAGACGATGACGCGTTCGGTGCCGTTGATGATGAAGGTGCCGTTCTTCGTCATCAGCGGCATGTCGCCCATGTAGACGTCCTGCTCCTTGATGTCGCGGATGGAGCGGGCCTTGGTCTCCTCGTCGATGTCCCAGACCACCAGGCGGAGCGTCACGCGCAGCGGCGCGGCATAGGTGATGCCGCGCTGTTGGCACTCCTCGACGTCGTATTTCGGCTCCTCGAGGTCGTAGCGCACGAATTCGAGGCGGGCGCGGTCGGAAAAATCGCGCACCGGAAAGACCGAGCGGAAGACCTCCTGGAGGCCGACATTGGCGCGGTCCTCAGGCCGCACGCCCATCTGCAGGAAATGATCGTAGGAACTCTTCTGCACCTCGATCAGATTGGGCATCGGCGCAACCTCGGGGATGCGTCCGAAACTCCTGCGAATGCGTTTGCGGCCGGTGAACGACTTAGCCATAGATGCTCCTCGTCCTCGCGCCGTGCCCGAGGGGGCGGCCGGCGCGGCAGTTCTTACGACCAGAGGTCAGGGTCGACGTCCCAACACCCGATTCCCGATGGCGGGCCAGCGCGAAATTTCGTTTCGCAAATGAATAAGCGCCGACGAGCGCGAGCTTTCCCGCGCTCCGGCACTGCTACCGGCAGGAGGATTGGGCATGTGCGGTATATATCGCCCTATCTTCCGCGCCGGTCAAGCCCTTCCGGCCTATTTCACCTCGACGGTAGCGCCGGCGTCCTCGAGCTGCTTTTTGATCTTGGCAGCCTCGTCCTTGTTGACGCCCTCCTTGACTGTCTTGGGCGCGCCTTCGACCAGATCCTTGGCTTCCTTGAGGCCGAGGCCGGTGATCGCGCGCACTTCCTTGATGACGTTGATCTTCTTCTCGCCGGCGCCGGCCAACACGACGGTGAATTCCGTCTTCTCGGCGGCCGGCGCGGCGCCCGGTGCGGCGCCGGCGGCACCCGGCACGGCGGCAACGGCGATCGGCGCGGCGGCCGAGACGCCCCACTTCTCCTCGAGCTTCTTGGCGAGTTCCGCCGCTTCCAAAACCGAGAGCTTCGACAGCTCTTCGACGATCGTGTCCAGGTTGGCCATGGGTCCTTACTCCTCGGGTGAATGGTCGATGGGGTTGCGATGGGCGGTTCAGGCGGCGGTGCCGCTCTTGGCATGCGCTGCGACAACGCGCGCCAGCTGACCCGCCGGCGCCTGCAGCACGCCGGCGATCTTGGTGGCGGGCGCTTTGAGCAGGCCGACGATCTTGCCGCGCAACTGGTCGAGCGACGGCAGCGCCGCCAGCGCCTTGATGCCGGCGACGTCGAGCGCGCGTTCGCCGAGCGCACCCGCGACCAGCGTCAGCTTGTCGTTCCTTGCGGCGAAGGCGACCGCGACCTTGGCGGCGGCGACCGGATCGCGCGAGAACGCGACCGCTGACGGGCCCTTGAACAGGGGCTTCAGGGGCTCGTAGCGGGTGCCGACGAGCGCGCGCTGCGCCAGCTTGTTCTTGGTGACGCGGAAATTGGCGCCCGCGGCGCGCATCTGGCGCCGCAGATCGGTCACCTCCTCGACGGTCATGCCGGTCTGGTGGGTGACCACGACAACCGCCGTATCGGCGAGCGCGGCATGCAGCGAGTCGATCAGCTGCTTCTTCTTGGCCCGGTCCACGGGACGCCTCCGACCTTTGACCCGCCGAAGCCAGCGGCTCGGGCGGATCGGTTGCACAACGGCGTCTCGGACCCCGCGAAGGATCCGTCACGCCCGATTTGGACCTGTCCCAGAAGTACGGCCGGCGGCGGCGCCGCGGCCCGACTCCCGTCTCATGCCGGCGGGCTCGTCAGAGCCCCTTAAGCCCGAAGGCACCCGCAATCTCGGACAGGAAGAGCGGCTTTTTCGGCCGCTCCCGCCAGGGCTCGGCCCCGGCGAAACGTTTCGGCCCGTCCTTTTACCCCGTCAGGCCGGAAATCTCCAGCTTCACGCCGGGGCCCATGGTCGAGCTCAGGCTGACCTTCTTGATGAAGGCGCCCTTGACGCCCTGGGGCTTGGCACGGTTGACGGCGGAAACGAAGGCCTTGAGGTTGTCGAGCAGGGCCGCTTCCGAGAAACTCGCCTTGCCGACGCCGGCCTGGATCAGGCTCGCCTTGGCGGTGTTGAACTCGACCTGACCGCCTTTGACGGCCTTGACCGCCTCGGCGACGTTGGCGCTGACCGTGCCGACCTTGGGATTGGGCATCAGGCCGCGCGGGCCCAAGACCTTACCGAGGCGGCCGACGACGCCCATCATGTCGGGCGTGGCGATGCAGCGGTCGAAATCGATTTTGCCCGCCTGGACCTGCTCGGCCAGATCCTCGGCGCCGACGATGTCGGCGCCCGCCGCCTTGGCCTGCGCGGCCTTGTCGCCCTTGGCGAAGACCGCGACGCGCAGGCTCTTGCCGGTGCCGTGCGGCAACACCACGGTGCCGCGCACATTCTGCTCGGCCTTGCGCGGATCAACGTTGAGGTTCATCGCCACTTCGACGGTCTCGTCGAACTTGGCGCTGGCGCACGACTTGATCAGCTTCACTGCTTCGGCCGGATCGTAGACCTTGGCGCGGTCGATGCCTTCGTAGGCCTTCTTCAGGCGCTTGCCCCTGTGCGATGCGCGAGCCATGCCCTACTCCACGACCTCGAGGCCCATCGAGCGCGCCGAGCCGACCAGCATGCTGCAGGCGCCCTCGAGGTCCTTGGCGTTCATGTCCTTCATCTTCTTTTCCGCGATCTCGCGGATCTGCTTCATCGTCACCTTGCCGATGAAGCCCTTGCCGGTCGTGCCCGAGCCCTTTTCGATCCCCGCCGCCTTGAGCAGGAAATAGGAATTGGGCGGCGACTTGGTGACGAAGGTGAAGCTGCGGTCCTGATAGGCGGTGATGATCACCGGCACCGGCATGCCGGGCTCGAGATTCTGGGTCTGGGCGTTGAACGCCTTGCAGAACTCCATGATGTTGAGGCCGCGCTGGCCCAGCGCCGGGCCGATCGGCGGCGACGGGTTCGCTTTGCCGGCCGGCACCTGCAGCTTGATGAATCCGACAACCTTCTTGGCCATGCGCGTCTCTTCTTAATCGGGTTAGATCTTCTCGACCTGGGAGTATTCGAGCTCGACCGGCGTGGCGCGGCCGAAGATCGACACCGCTACCTTGAGCCGTGCCTTTTCCTCGTCGACTTCCTCGACCAGGCCATTGAACGAGGTGAACGGGCCGTCGCAGACGCGAACCTGCTCGCCGACCTCGTAGGTGATCGACGGCTTCGGCCGCTCGATGCCTTCCTGCACCTGCTTCATGATGCGGGTGGCCTCGGCCTCGGTGATCGGCGACGGCCGGCCCTTGCCGCCGAGGAAGCCCGTGACCTTGGGCGTGTTCTTGACCAGGTGCCAGCTCTCGTCGGTCAGATCCATCTTCACCAGCACGTAGCCGGGAAAGAACTTGCGCTCGGCGCTGACCTTGGCGCCGCGCTTGACCTCGACGACCTCTTCGGTCGGCACCAGGACCTCCTCGAACTTGTCGGCGAGGCCCTTCTGCTTCGCCTGCTCCTTGATCGATTCCGCGACCTTCTTCTCGAAGCCGGAATAGACATGGATCACGTACCAGCGCGCCGCCATGCTCAGCTCCCGAGCCCGAGGATGAAGCGCACACCGAGCGCCATCACCTGATCGACGATGAAGAAGAACAGCGCGGTCGCGATCACCATGGCGAAAACCATGGCGGTCGTGACGGCGGTCTCCTTGCGCGTCGGCCAGGTGACGCGGCTCACTTCCTGGCGGACCTGCCGCAGAAATTCCAGCGGGGTAATGCTTGCCATAGCGAATGCCGTTGGGAAGGTGCCTTATATAACGTCGGGTCCGGGGATTTGCCAGCGTTATCGCCCGGAAAACCGCCCGGATTTCAGCGGCTGGCAGGAGCGGAGGGGCTCGAACCCCCAACCCCCGGTTTTGGAGACCGGTGCTCTACCAATTGAGCTACGCTCCTAACGCCTTGCTCACATATCCGCGTGCCGCGAACCTTACCTTTCGCTCTCCCGCTATCTCCCCGCTCGCGGGGAGAGGGTTGGGGTGAGGGGCGTGTTCGCCGCGCGCGTAAAGCTCCCTCGTTATAGCACCTTACTTAACAATCTTGGCGACGACGCCGGCGCCGACGGTGTGTCCGCCTTCGCGGATGGCGAAGCGCAGGCCCTCGTCCATGGCGATGGGGGCGATGAGCTCGACCTCCATCCGGATGTTGTCCCCCGGCATCACCATCT
>Ga0209061_1001013_pt1 | contig 53258 bp, 45 predicted proteins | sample Coa_R1_10_FD_187157 | JGI IMG/M metagenome (GOLD analysis project Ga0209061, IMG submission 187157) | Surface soil microbial communities from Centralia Pennsylvania, which are recovering from an underground coalmine fire - Coalmine... | ecosystem: Environmental > Terrestrial > Soil >... | reverse complement strand
ACCACACAGTTCAGCCAGGCGATCCAGGCGGCGGGCGGGCGGCCGGTCACGGTCGTCGTCGAGCGCGACGGCCGGCGCTCGACGCTGCACGTCCGTCCCCAGGCTGGCCACGTGGTGCGGTCCGGGCGCGCGGCGGGCACCGAGGTGCTCGGGAAGGGAGGGGGCCGAACCGAGTGGCTCGTCGGCATCGCGACGAACCTCGTCCCGGTCTTCTCCTCCGAGAACCCGTTGCAGGCTGCCGGGTGGGCCGGCGACGAGGTGGGCGCCGTCTCCCGGCTCACCATCCTCGGGCTGGCCCACGTCTTCTCCCCGGGCGGGCTCACCTCCCTGTTCCACCAGGTGACCGACGCCCAGGCCGCCAAGGCGGCGGCCGCCAACCCGGCGAAGTCCAGCCGCGTCCTGTCGGTCGTCGAGACGGCGCGGCTCGCGACCCAAGCCGAGGCGAAAGGTGCGTACTACTTCGTCTCGATCCTGATCGCGCTCAACATCGCGCTCGGGCTGCTCAACATGTTGCCGATGCTGCCACTCGACGGCGGCCATGTCGTGATCGCGCTGTACGAACGCGTCCGGACGCGTCGAGGGCACCCCTACTACCAGGCCGACGTCGCCAAGCTGATGCCGGTCGTCTACGCCTTCATGGCCCTGCTGATCTTCGTGGTCGGCTCGGCGGTGTTCCTGGACATCGCGCACCCGCTCGCCAATCCCTTCGGCTGAACGGGCCGGCCGGGTCGGTCGCGGGGCCGCCGGAGGCCCGTGCACGCGTCGGCGCCCTGGCACGGCAGAATGGGGTGATGGACTCCTCGGCGACCCTGCTCACGCCGCGCAAGCGGACCCGCCAGATCCACGTCGGGGACGTGGCCATCGGGGGCGGGGCGCCGGTGTCGGTGCAGTCGATGACCACGACGAAGACCGCCGACGTCGAGGGCACCCTGGCGCAGATCTACGCGCTCGCCGCCGCCGGCGCCGACATCGTCCGCTGCACCTGCAACGAGGAGGCCGCCGCAGAGGGGCTCGCTCGCATCGTCCCGCGTTCGCCCGTGCCGATCATCGCGGACATCCACTTCCACCACGAGATGGCGCTCGCTGCGCTCGACGCCGGCGTGCACGGCCTGCGGCTCAACCCGGGCAACCTGCGCAAGGAGTCCGAGATCAAGCTGGTCGCCTCGGAGGCGAAGGACCGCGGCGTCCCGATCCGGATCGGCGTGAACGCCGGCTCCCTCCACCCGGACCTGTACAAGAAGTACGGCGGCGCGACGCCCGAGGCGCTCGTCGAGTCGGCCAAGATGGAGCTCGCCTACTTCGAGGAGGTCGGCTTCACCGATGTGAAGATCTCCGTCAAGGCCTCCTCGGTCCCGATCATGATCGCGGCGTACCGGCTGGCGTCCGAGACGTTCGACCATCCTCTGCACCTCGGGGTGACCGAGGCGGGTCCACCCCCCGCCGGGCTCGTGAAGGGGACCGCCGGCATCGGGACCCTGCTCGCCGAGGGCATCGGCGACACGATCCGCTACTCGCTGACCGCCGACCCGGTGGAGGAGGCCCGAGCGGGCCGCCAGCTGCTCGAGGCGCTCGGCCTCCGGGAGCGCAAGGGCCTCGACCTCATCGCGTGTCCGTCGTGCGGCCGGGCCCAGGTCGACGTGATCGCGGTCGCCAAGGAGGCCCAGGAGGCCCTCGAGAACCGGAACCTCCCCATCCAGGTGGCCGTCATGGGCTGCGTGGTCAACGGGCCAGGCGAGGCCCGCAGCGCCGACCTCGGCATCGCCGCCGGCAAGCAGAAGGGCCACCTGTTCATCCAGGGGAAGATCGTCCGTGTGGTCCCCGAGTCCGAGATGGTCGCCGCGCTCGTCGCGGAGGCTGAGCGCCTGGTGGCCGAGGGGGTCGAGGCCCGGCTCGCCGCGGCGGACGCCACCGCAGAGGCCGAGGCCGAGGCCGACCGCCGGGCCCTGCTCGACGAGAAGGGTGCCGACCCGAACGCGTCCGAGGTGCGGGTCGAGCGCATCCGCCGGAGGGTCAAGGAAGCGCCGTAGGCACACCGGGCGCCGGCCGCGCCCGGTCTACGATCGCCGGCCATGGGCGACGGCGACACAACCCTTGACGCGCCGGCGGCGGCAGCCGGGGGTGGTGCGAAGACCTCGTTGACGGCGCGCGCCGTCGACTTCCCACGCTGGTACCAGGAGGTGGTCGCCCGCGCGGAGATGGCCGACAACGGACCGGTCCGCGGTTCGATGGTCATCCGGCCCTGGGGCTACGGCATCTGGGAACGGCTCCAGTGGGCGATCGACGAGCGGATCAAGGCGGCGGGGGCGCACAACGCCTACTTCCCCTTGTTCATCCCCGAGGCGTTCATGCGGCTCGAGGCGGAGCACGTCGAGGGCTTCGACCCGGAGCTGTGGATGGTGACGCGCGGCGGAGGACGCGAGCTCGAGGAGCCCGTCGTCGTGCGGCCGACGAGCGAGACCGTCATCAACCACTTCTTCGCCAAGTGGATCCAGAGCCACCGCGACCTTCCTCTGCTCGTGAACCAGTGGTGCAACGTCGCGCGCTGGGAGCTGCGGCCCCGCCTCTTCCTGCGGACCACCGAGTTCCTCTGGCAGGAGGGGCACACCGCGCACGCCGACGAGGAGGGCGCCCGCGCCTACGCCCTGCGGATCCTGACCGACGTGTACCGCGACGCGATGGAAGAGGTCGCCGCCGTCCCGGTCCTCGTGGGGCACAAGACCGCGAGGGAGCGCTTCGCCGGTGCCGTCCGCACCTGGACCTGCGAGGCGATGATGGGGGACGGGAAGGCGCTCCAGATGGGGACGAGCCACGAGCTCGGGCAGAACTTCGCGCGTGCCTTCGACATCCAGTACGCCGACGCCGCCGGCGGCATGCGCCATGTCTGGCAGACGTCATGGGGCGCGTCGACGCGGCTGATCGGCGCCCTCATCATGACCCACGGGGACGACTTCGGGCTCCGCCTCCCTCCGGCGCTCGCTCCGATCGAGGTGGTGGTGCTGTGCGTCCGGGAGGACGAGGCGGTGCGGCGCGCGGCCGGGACGCTCGCCGACGAGCTCCGCCATTCGGGGCGCCGCGTGCACCTCGACGATCGGACGGACACGGGCTTCGGACGCCGGAGCGTCGACTGGGAGTTGAAGGGCGTACCCGTCCGCGTCGAGATCGGCCCGCGCGACCTCGGGGAGGGGAAGGCGACCGTGGTGACGCGCCACCGGAGGACCAAGGAGCTCGTCGGCCTGTCCTCGGTGCGTGAGACGGTGGAGCGGATCTGCGGGTGCGCCGCGGCCGAGCTGCGGAACGAGGCGCTCGCCTTCCGGACGGCGCGCACCGCAACAGTCGCGTCCATGGCCGAGACGCTCGAGGCGGGCGTGGCGGGCTTCGCGCGCGTCCCGTGGAGGGTGGTCGGGGACGCCGGGGAGCTCGAGCTGGCCAGCGAGTCCCTGAGCGTCCGCTGCCTCCAGCGCCACGACGGTGGGCTCGCCGCGGGCGGAGAGGCCGACGACGAGCTGGTCGCCGTGGTCGGCCGGTCCTACTGAGGCCGGCCGCAGCGTGCCGGGCAGCGCCCGGCGGGTATACTCCCTGCGCTGTCCGGTCTCATTGCAGGACCTTGTTGAAAGCGTGGGCCGCTGCCCACGCTTTCGTCGTGCTGGGGACCGGACGGAGCCGGACGGCCACCGGCCGGCCGGAGGAGAGGAGCCAGCGCACGGCGAGCGACGAAGGGAGGTGCGGGCGGATGACCGAAGGAGCCGCGGAGCTGCTCTACGGCGAGCTGACGCCGGTCGTCGACGCGCTCGGGCTGGAGCTCGTCGACGTCGAGCTGGCCGGGTCGACCCTGCGGGTCACGGTCGACCGCTCCGGCGGCGTCGACCTCGACGGGCTCGCCGAGGCGAACCGGGCGGTGTCGGCCGTCCTCGACCGCATCGACCCTGTGCCCGGACGCTACACGCTCGAAGTCTCGAGCCCCGGCCTCGAGCGGCGGCTGCGACGTCCGTCGCACTTCGTCCGCGCCCTCGGTGAGACCGTCTCGATCCGGCTCCACCCGGGGTCTGGTGCGGTGCGCCGCGTCCAGGGACGTCTCGTGCAGGCCGACGACGACGGCGTGCGCCTGGAAGGCCCGGACGTGCCGGGCTGGTCGACGCACCTGTCCTACGACGCCATCGAGCGGGCTCGCACGGTGTTCGAGTGGGGTGCGAAGCCCGCACCGTCCCCCAGCCGCGCGCGGGGGCCCAAGGGCAGAGAGAAGGCCGCGACGCCATGAGCAAGACCAACTTCGAATTCCTGGACGCGCTCGGCCAGATCGCGCGTGACAAGGGGATCGCCGTCGAGACGCTGCTCGACGCGCTGGCCAACGCCCTCGTGGCGGCGTACAAGCGCCGTCCCGACGCCGCCGAGGAGGCCGTGGTCACCATCGACCCCGAGTCCGGCGAGATCCGCGTCTACGGGCAGGAGCTGGACGAGGAGGGCAACGTCGTCAACGAGTGGGACGACACCCCCGACGACTTCGGGCGAATCGCCGCACAGACCGCCAAGCAGGTCATCCTGCAGCGCATCCGCGAGGTCGAGCGGGACATGAAGTACGAGGAGTACGCCGGGCGCGAGGGCGACATCGTGACCGGCATCGTCCAGCAGACCGACAACCGCTACACCCTCCTCGACCTCGGCAAGGTCGAGGCCCTGCTGCCCCAGGCCGAGCAGGTCTCCTTCGAGCGCTACGAGCACGGCGCCCGGCTCAAGGCCTACATCGTCGAGGTGCGCAAGACGACGAAGGGTCCCCAGATCGTGGTCAGCCGGACGCACCCTGGGCTCATCAAGCGGCTCTTCGAGCTCGAAGTTCCCGAGATCTCCTCTGGGGTCGTCGAGATCAAGGCCGCGGCACGTGAGCCCGGGCACCGGACCAAGATCGCCGTGTGGTCCAACGACGCCGTCGTGGACCCGGTAGGCGCCTGCGTGGGCGCCCGTGGCTCTCGCGTGCGCATGGTGACCAACGAGCTGCGCGGCGAGCGTGTGGACGTGGTCCCGTTCTCCGACGACCCGGTCGAGTTCATCCAGAACGCCCTCGCCCCTGCGCGGGTGCGCGAGGTCCGGCTCGACGAGGAGACCGGCACGGCTACGGTCGTCGTGAGCGACTACCAGCTCTCCCTCGCCATCGGCAAGGAGGGGCAGAACGCTCGGCTGGCCGCGCGGCTCACCGGGTGGCGGATCGACATCAAGAGCGAGAGCCAGCTGGAAGAAGAGGAGTCCGGCTACGCGGGGCAGGAGTGGGCCGAGGGCGAGTGGGTGGAGAACGAGGCTGGCGAGATGGTCTGGAAGCCGGCCGAGGGAGGAGAGGCGATCTCTGCGTCCGAGTGGACGGCTTCGGCGGCCGAGCGCGGGACCGGGGACCAGTCGGGGGGCCGGGACCAGCCGGAGGGCGGGGACCAGTCGGGGGGCGGCGAATAGCCGCCATCCGCACCTGCGTGGGGTGCCGGCGGCGCGCCCCCCAAGCCGAGCTCGTCCGGGTGGTCCGCCGCCAGGACGGCGCGCTCGCCGTCGGCCGTACGCTGCCGGGTCGGGGTGCCTGGCTGTGCCGGGGATCCCCTGCGTGCGCCGAGCGGGCCGCGCGGCGCGGGGTGCTCGAGCGGGCGTTGCGCGGCACGCTCGCTCCCGGGGCGCTCGAGGGACTGGCCCGCAAGATCGGTGCACCCGGTCATGTGCGAGGATGGATGGACACTCCGGCGCCGCATCGGGACGCCTGAGAACGCGAAGGACACCGAGGAACGTTGCCGAAGAAGATCCGCGTCTACGAGCTCGCTCGAGAGCTGGGGCTCACCAACAAGGAAGCCCTCGACCTCTCCTTGTCGCTGGGGATCGGGGTCAAGAGCCACTCGTCCTCCATCGAGGAGGCGCAGGCGGACCGCGTCCGGCGAAAGGCTGACGCCGAAGGGCTGCGTCGGCCCGTCCAGCCGGAGGAGCCCACGGCCCCCCCGGCGAAGAAGGCCGCCGCTCCGCCGGCGAAGCGCCCCGCCGCGGGACCCTCGTCGCCGCACCCGGCGCCCACGGCAGGCGGTCCGCCCCGCCTCATCAGCAGCCGAGGAACCCCGGCGCCGAGCCGCCCGGCATCGCCGCCGACCCCTGCGCGCCCAGCGGTCTCGGCGGGTCGCCCGCCTGCTGCCGGTGCGCCGGCCCCTGGCACCGCGGCTCCTCGTCAACGTGCCGCAGCAGTCCCGCTTCCTCCTGCAGCAGCCCCCCCCGCTGCAGCAGGCCCCGCCGCTGCAGCGGGCCCCGCCGCTGCGTCACCCCCTCCGCCCGCGGCGCCGCCGTCGCCCGCGCCGCCGCCCGCTGCGCAGCCGGCCCCTGCGCCGCCGGCCCCCGGCCAGCGTCCCGGGCCGCGTCCCCCGCAGGGCGCTGGCCAGCGACCCGTGCGCCCGCCGCTCAGCCCGTCGGGCAAGCCGGTCCCGCCGCCGCCCGTGCGTCCGCCGATCGGTCCGAGCGGGCGCCCCATCCCCCCTCCGCCCGGCATGGGCGGCCGCCGCCCTTCACCGCCGGCGGGCAGGACCTCGTACCCCCCACGGACTGGAGGACGGCCCGCGGGAGGCGCCGGTGCCGGTCGTCCGGGAGGCGGCGGCTTCTCGTCCCGCGGGGGTGGGGGCGGGTTCGGTCGCGCCCCGGCCTCGGGTCCCCCCGCGGGACGCGGGGGCCTCGCAGGCAGGCGGCCGCCCCAGCGCAGGAGCCGCCGCCGCCGCCGGAACCTCGAGGAGCTCGAGCCCACGCAGCTCACGACGTACACGCCCTCTACGGCGCCGGTCCCCGAAGGGGAGATCATCGTCGAGCGCGGCTCCACCGCTCGCGACCTCGGCCCGAAGCTGAACCGCTCGGCGGGCGACGTCGTGCGCTTCCTCCTCCTGCAGGGGGAGATGGTGACCGCGACGCAGTCGCTCAGCGACGACATGATCGAGCTGTTCGCCGCCGAGCTCGGGGCCAACGTCCGCCTCGTCGACCCCGGCGAGGAGCGCGAGGCGGAGCTGCTCGCCAAGTACTTCGAGGACGAGGACGAGGAGGAGGAGCGCGAGGAGGACCTCCGCCCGCGCCCGCCCGTCGTCACCGTGATGGGCCACGTCGACCACGGCAAGACCCTCCTGCTCGACCGGATCCGCCGCAGCAACGTCGTCGCAGGCGAGGCGGGCGGGATCACCCAGCACATCGGCGCCTACCAGGTGACATGGCAGGGGCACGCGATCACCTTCATCGACACGCCGGGCCACGAGGCCTTCACGGCGATGCGCGCGCGGGGTGCCGAGGTGACCGACATCGTGGTGCTCGTGGTCGCGGCCGACGACGGGGTGATGCCCCAGACGATCGAGGCGATCGACCACGCCAAGGCGGCGGACGTGCCCATCGTGGTCGCCGTCAACAAGATGGACCGGCCCGACGCCAACCCCGAGCGCGTGCTGCAGCAGCTCTCCGAACGGGGGCTCGTGCCGGAGGCGTGGGGGGGCGACACCATCGTGGTGCAGGTCTCCGCGCTCGAGGGCAGCGGCATCGACGACCTGCTCGAGCAGATCACGCTGGTCGCCGAGGTCGAGGAGCTCCGGGCGAGCCCCGAGGGGCGGGCGCGCGGCACCGTGCTCGAAGCGAACCTGGAGGCAGGGCGCGGACCGGTGGCCACGGTGATCGTCGAGTCCGGGACCCTGCGCATCGGGGACCCCGTCGTCGCGGGCGCCGCGTGGGGGCGGGTGAAGGCCCTCGTCGACGACCGCGGGGACCACGTGAAAGAGGCGCTGCCCTCCATGCCGGTCCAGGTCCTCGGGTTCTCCGAACCGCCGCAGGCGGGCGACGAGCTGCGGGTCGCCAAGGACCTCTCCACCGCGAGGACGCTCGGAGAGGCGCGTGCCCAACGCTTCCGGCTCTCGGGCCATCTCCCGGCTCCGTCTGCCGCGGCCGGGGCCCGCCTCGAGGACCTGTTCGAGCAGATCCAGCGGGGAGAGACCGCCACCTTGAACCTCGTCCTCAAGGCCGACGTCCAGGGCTCGCTCGAGGCCGTGACCGAGAGCCTCCGCAAGCTCGAGCGCGACGACGTCAAGCTCTCGTTCGTCCACCGGGGGGTCGGCGGCATCACCGAGAACGACGTGCAGCTCGCCCGAGCCTCGAACGCCACGATCATCGGGTTCAACGTCCGCCCGGACCGGCGGGCGCGCGAGCTCGCCATGACGAGCGACGTCGAGGTGCGCACCTACGAGATCATCTACAAGCTCCTCGAGGACATCGAGGCGGCGATGATCGGCATGCTCTCCCCGGAGACCGAGGAGGTCGTCACCGGCGAGGCCGAGGTGCGCCAGGTGTTCCGCATCCCCCGGGTCGGGGCGGTCGCCGGCTGCTACGTGCGCGAGGGCACCATCACCCGCGGGTCCAAGGTCCGGTTCCTCCGCGAGGGCGTGGTCATCTGGCGCGGCACCATCAACTCGCTCCGGCGGTTCAAAGACGACGTGCGCGAGGTCCAGGCCGGCTACGAGTGCGGGGTCGGCCTCTCCGACTACCAGGACCTGAAGGAGGGCGACGTGATCGAGACCTTCGAGGAGCGCCAGATCGCGCGCACCTGAGATGGGCTTCCCTCGGTCGCTGCGAGTGAACGAGGTGCTCCGTCAGGTCCTCGCCGAGGAGCTCGAGCGGCTCGCCGACGCCGACGAGCGGCTGCGCCTCGTGACGGTCACCTCCGTCGAGACGAGCACCGACCTTCGCAGCGCCACGGTCTTCTGCGCCCACCTGGACGTCGAGTCCGAGGCGGCGCTCGGCGAGCGTCGTGCGCAGCTCCAGCGGAGTGTCGGCCGCCAGGTCCGCATGAAGCGGACGCCGCGCCTGAGGTTCACGGTCGACCCCGCCGTGCGGGAGGGCGAGCGCGTCGAAGCGATCCTGCGTCGTCTCGGCACCGGCGGCTCGGGGCGGGCGGGCGGCCCGGACCCGTCGCGGTGATCTCGCCTGCCGCCCCGACCGGTCTCGTCGTCGTCGACAAGGAGGCGGGCTGGACCTCGCACGACGTGGTCGCCCGGGTGCGGGCCCTCTTCGGCCAGCGCCGTGCCGGCCACGCAGGGACGCTCGATCCCGACGCGACCGGCGTGCTCCTCGTGGGCCTCGGCCGCGTGACCAGGGTGCTGCGGTACCTGAGCGCCCTCGGCAAGGAGTACACGGCAGAGATCGTGCTCGGCGTCGCGACCGACACCCTCGACGCGTCCGGCTCGGTGGTCGGCGAGTGGGACATGCGGTCGGTCTCCCTCGAGCAGGCGAGGGCCGCCGCCGCCGAGCTGACTGGCCTGGTCCGGCAGGTCCCTCCGATGGTGTCGGCCGTCAAGGTGGGGGGCCGGCGCCTCCACGAGCTGGCCCGCAGGGGCCTCGAGGTGGACCGACCCGCACGGACGGTCCGGGTGGACCGGTTCGACCTGGAGGCCACCGGCACCACGGGCGTCCTCCGGGCGGTCGTCTCGTGCTCCTCGGGGACCTACGTCCGCTCGCTCGCGGCGGATCTCGGCACCGCCCTCGGCGGGGGAGCCCACCTGCGGAACCTCCGCCGCACCCGGGTGGGGTCCTTCACGCTCGAGGAGGCCCGCCGGATCGGCGAGCTCGACGCCACGTCGGTCCGCTCCCCGGCCGAGGCCCTGCGCGACCTGCCGAGGGTGGAGGTGGATCCCGAGACCGCCCAGGCGGTCGCCCTCGGCCGACCGCTCGACAAGGAGGTGCTCGGCGCGTCGGGGGAGGGTCCATGGGCCTTGTTGGACGGCGCTGGGCGCCTCCTCGCGGTGTACGAGCAGACAACCGTCCACCGCGTCCGCCCCGCAGTCGTCCTCGCGTCGCGCTGAGCTCTAACCTCGGTCGGCGTGCAGGTCGTGTCCGCAGAGGAGCTACGCGGCGCCGCAGTGGGCGCTGCCGTCTCGATCGGCGCCTACGACGGGGTCCACGTCGGGCACCGGGAGCTGCTCAGGGTGCTGCGGGAGCGGGCCGATGCCCTCGGGGTCCGCTCGGCGGTCGTCACCTTCGACCGCCACCCCGCCACCGTGGTCCGCCCCGGCTCGGCGCCCCGGCTGCTCACCGACGACGCGCAGAAGCTCGAGCTCCTCGGCGCGTGCGGCGTCGACCTCACCGTCGTCGTCCGCTTCGACGCGAAGCGCGCGCAGGAGTCGGCGGAGGAATTCGTCGACGAGGTGCTCTGCGACGCCCTCGGCGCCAAGGCGGTCGTCGTGGGCGAGGACTTCCACTTCGGCAGGGGCCGCGCCGGCGACGTGGCGCTGCTGCGTCGTCTTGGCACCGAGAAGGGCTTCGACGTCACCGGGGTCGCGCTGAGCGGTCACGAGGGGGAGCCGGTGTCCTCGACCCGGATCCGCGCCCTCGTCGCGGCCGGCGACGTCGCGGAGGCGGCGCGGCTGTTGGCACGGCCCCACGAGGTGCGCGGGGTGGTGGTTCGAGGCGACGGCCGCGGCGGGCCGCAGCTGGGCATGCCGACGGCGAACCTGTCGGTCCGAGCGGACCTGGTGATCCCGGCGCTCGGCATCTATGCCGGGTGGTGCCGCCGGGCCGACGGCGTCCTCGTGCCCGCCGCCGTCTCGGTCGGGCTGCGGCCGACCTTCTCCCGCCCCGGAGGGACGGCACCGGCGCCGCTGATCGAGGCCCACCTGATCGACTTCCACGGCGACCTGTACGGCGAGCGGGTGGGTGTGGCCTTCGTCGAGCGCCTCCGGGACGAGCGGCGCTTCGAGCGGGTGGAGGACCTCGCGGCCCAGATGCGCGCCGACGTGGTGGCCGCGCGCCGGGTCCTCACCGGGCGCTGACGGCCCGTCCTGCGTGGTAACCTCCAGGGCGGCCGCGGCGCCGCCGCGCCCGTTGCCCAGTTCCGAGGTCTGTTCGTACATGCCCGACAAGCAGGTCGTCATCGCCGAGCACCGGTTGCACGAGTCCGACACGGGGTCGCCCGAGGTCCAGATCGCGCTCCTGACCGACCGCATCGCGCACCTGACCGAGCACCTCAAGGTCCACAAGGGCGACCACCACACCCGCAGGGGCCTGATGAAGCTCATCGGGCGCCGCCGACGCCTCCTCGACTACGTCCGGGGCAACGACGTCGAGCGGTACCGATCGATCATCGGACGTCTCGGGATCCGCCGCTAGCACACGACACCGCCCGACCGGCTCGGTCGGGCGGTCGCACAACTGACAGACGGGCACGCCGCGACGTCGGCTGCCAGTCGCCGATCACCCGGGCCGGACCGGGGTGGTCGACCACTGGGAACCGGCCGCTGAGGGTGCCCCCGGACAAAGGAATGCACCATTGGCCGAGGCCATCACCGTGTCGGCGCCGATCAGCGGCACCGACCGTTCCATGTCGTTCGAGGCGGGCAAGCTCGCCCAGCAGGCGGACGGAGCCGTCGTCGGCCGGATCGGCGACACCGTCCTCCTCGCCACCGCCGTCGCCGCGAGGTCGGTCCGCGAGGGCACCGACTTCTTCCCGCTCACCGTCGACATCGAAGAGCGCGCGTACGCCGCGGGGAAGATCCCCGGCTCCTTCTTCCGGCGCGAGGGGAAGGCGTCCGACCAGGCCATCCTGACCTGCCGTCTCATCGACCGGCCGCTCAGGCCCTCGTTCCCCAAGGGGTTCAGGAACGAGGTCCACATCGTCGGCACCGTCTTCGCCGCCGACCAGGTGAACCCCCACGACGTCCTGGCGATCAACGCCGCCTCCGCGGCGCTCATGATCTCGGGCATCCCCTTCGACGGCCCGATCGGCGCCGTGCGCATCGCCTACTCGACGGAGGGGAGCTGGATCCCCCACCCGACCTTCCAGGAGGGAGACGAGTCGACCTTCGAGCTGGTCGTCGCCGGTCGCACCCTGTCGGACGAGCCGGACGCCGACGTCGCGATCATGATGGTCGAGGCCGGCGGCACGGAGCGCTCCTTCCAGTTCTACGAGGCGGGAGCGCCCAAGGTGACCGAAGAAGTCCTCGCCGAGGGCCTCGAGGCGGCCAAGACCTGGATCCGCGAGTCCGTGAACCTCCAGCGCGAGCTGGTCGCCAAGTTCAGCGAGGCCCGGGGGCCGATCGAGCCGGTCCCGTTCTCGACGTTCAGCGACTACGGCGACGACGTCTGGGAGCGCGTGCAGGCCGTCGCCTCCGAGCGGGTGGCGGCCGTCATCGCCATCGCCGACAAGGCGCGGCGCAACGCCGAGACGGACGCACTGAGCGCGGCGGTCGTCTCGGAGCTCGCCTCGGAGTTCCCCGAGCGCGAGCGGGAGATCGCAGCGGCGGTGCGTGCGCTCAACAAGAAGCTCGTCCGCACGCGGATCGTCTCCGAAGGGTTGCGGATCGACGGGAGGGGGACGACCGACATCAGGCCACTCTCCGCCGAGGTGGACCTGTTCCCCACGGCCCACGGGTCGTCGCTGTTCCAGCGTGGCGAGACCCAGGTGCTGAACGTCTGCACGCTCGGAATGCCGCGCATGGACCAGCTCCTCGACACGATCACGCCCGACGAGTCGAAGCGCTACATGCACCACTACAACTTCCCCCCGTACTCGACGGGTGAGACGGGCTTCATGCGCGGGCCCAAGCGCCGGGAGATCGGCCACGGCCTGCTGGCCGAGCGGGCGCTCTTGCCCGTCATCCCACCGAAGGAGGAGTTCCCGTACGCGCTGCGGCTCGTCTCCGACGTGCTCTCCTCCAACGGGTCCACCTCGATGGCGTCGGTGTGCGCCTCCACCCTCTCGCTCATGGCCGCAGGGGTGCCGATCAAGGCGCCGGTCGCGGGCATCGCGATGGGCCTCGTGCACGACGAGGGCCGCTACGTCACCCTGACCGACATCCTCGGCGCCGAGGACGCCTTCGGCGACATGGACTTCAAGGTCGCCGGCACCTCGGAGGTCGTCACGGCGCTGCAGCTCGACACGAAGATCGACGGGCTCCCCGCCGATGTCCTCGCCCAGGCCCTCCGCCAGGCTAAGGAGGCGCGCCTCACCATCCTCGAGGTGATGCGCCGCTGCATCGCAGAGCCGCGCCGGGACGTTGCCGCGAGCGCGCCGAAGATCGTCTCGATGGAGATCCCGATCGACAAGATCGGCGAGGTGATCGGGCCCAAGGGCAAGGTCATCAACACGCTCCAGCAGGAGACTGGAGCCGACATCACCGTCGACGACGACGGGATGGTCGGCACCGTGACCATCGGCGCCAAGGACGGCAACGCGGTCGAGGAGGCGCGCAGGAGGATCGCGCTCATCCTCACACCTCCGAGCGCGGAGGTCGGGGTCGTCTACTCCGGCAAGGTGGTGAACATCACCAAGTTCGGCGCCTTCATCAACATCCTCCCCGGACGCGACGGCTTGCTCCACATCTCCAAGCTCGCCCCCTTGGCGGGAGGGAAGCGGGTGGAGCAGGCCGAGGACGTCCTCACGCTCGGCCAGCCGCTCGAGGTCCGGGTGGACGACATCGACCCCCAGGGGAAGGTGTCGCTGTCGCTCGTAGGCGAGGACGGGGACGCCGCGCCAGGCCCGGCGCGGGTGTCCTTCGAGGACGCCTTCGAAGCGGAGCTCCTCGCCGACCTCGGCGACCTCGGACCTGCGGTGCCCGCGGCCCCGCAGCGCAGCGGCGGCGGGGGACAGGGCGGCGACCGCCGTGGCGGCGGACGCCGCCGTCCGCGGCGCCGGTGAGCGAAGACGAGGGCCGGGTCCACGCCGAGCGGCTCGCATCGGGGGTCCGGCTCGCGACCGAGCGGATGGCGGACGTCCACTCGGTCGCCATCGGGTTCTGGGTCGGGACCGGGTCACGCGACGAGCCGGACCACCTGGCCGGGGCGTCGCACTTCCTCGAGCACCTCCTCTTCAAGGGGACGCCCACCCGCACCGCGGCGGCGATCGCAGAGGCGCTCGACGAGGTCGGAGGCGACTGCAACGCCTTCACGACCAAGGAGTACACGGCCTTCTACGTCCGCCTGCTGTCGGAGCACCTCCGCCTCGGGCTGGACATGCTCGCCGACATCATGGAGGATCCCTCGCTCAGCCGCCACGACGTCGACGCCGAGCGGACGGTCATCCTCGACGAGATCCTCATGCACGCCGACGAGCCCGCGGACCTGGCTGCAGAGCGCGCGCTGGGCGCGCTGTTCCCCGGCCATCCCCTCGGGAGGGACACGCTCGGCACCGCCGAGACGGTCCGGTCGACGACGCCAGAGGACATCCGGACGTTCTTCGACGAGCAGTACCGCCCGGGCAACCTGGTGGTCACCGTCGCCGGACGGTGCCGGCACGAGGACGTCGCCGCTGCGCTCGCGAGCCGGTTCGGCGCGCGCCCCGGCGGCGAGGCGCCCCGGCGCGTGCCCCCGGGGGCCGAGGTCGAGCCCCTCGTCGTGGTCCGCCGCCCGACCGAGCAAGCGCACCTCGTCCTGGCGATGCGGTCCGTGTCGAGGTTCGACGAGGCGCGCTGGCCGCTCTCGGTGCTGAACGTCGTGCTCGGGGGCGGTCTCTCGAGCCGGCTCTTCCAGAAGGTGCGCGAGGAGCGCGGGCTCGCCTACTCGATCTGGTCCGAGCGGAACGGGTTCTGCGATACGGGTTGCACCACGGTGTCCGTCGGAACCGCGCCCGAGCACGTGGACGAGGTCTTGAAGATCGTGACGGGGGAGATCGAAGCCCTGGCCGAGCACGGCATCACCTCTCGGGAGCTCGAGGTCGCCAAGCGCAACCTGCGCGCGGAGACGCTGCTGTCGTGCGAGGACTCGGGAGCGCGGATGACCCGGCTCGGTACCTCGATGCTGCTCTACGACCGCGTCTGGACGGTCGAGGAGGTCCTCGGGCGCATCGACACCGTCGACGCCGAGTCCGTGCTCGAGGTGGCGCGCTCGCTGGCGGTTGCGCCCCGGACCCTGGCCGCGGTGGGGCCGTTCGACGCGGACGCGTTCGACGGCGCCGCGCTCGGGCTCGCGGGTCGAGCCGCCTGAGCAGGACGACCGCGAGGGCTTCGGCGTGCCCGTCGGGGCGGCCGGGCATGCCTGGGGTCGTCGGCTCCGGTCGCCGGACGGCCGCGCGATCTTCGTGCTCGTCGCGCTCCCCCTCCTCTTGTTCGTCGTGCCCGCCCTCTTGGGCCATCCGACGATCACCGGGGACAACCTGATCCAGAACTTCCCGCTGCGTGCGCTCACCGGACGGCAGCTGCGAGAAGGCCACCTCCCGCTGTGGGACCCTTACATCTGGTCGGGCAGTCCGCTGCTCGGCGGGCTCAACTCGGGATCGTTCTACCCCCTCACCTTCCTGTTCGCCCTCCTGCCCGCCGTCGCGGCCTTCGTGGCCAACCTGGTCGGCGTCTACTGGGCGGGGGGGCTCGGCCTCTACGCACTGTGCCGGCACTACGGGCTGCGCCCGGTGGCGAGCGTCCTCGGCGCGCTGACGTACGCCTTCTCGGGCGCGATGGCGGCGCAGATCGTCCACCTCGGGGTTGTCCAGGGCATGGGGTGGATGCCGCTCCTCGTGCTCGGCGAGCTCCGGCTCTCTCGCGAGGTGACCGGGCGAGGGGGATCCCCCTGGCCGTGGGTCGCGCTCGTCGCGCTCGTCGTGGGCCTCGAGGCGCTGACCGGCGAACCGCGGGCGATCGCCGAGACCGAGGTCGTCGGGACGGTCGTCGCCGTCTGGCTCGTCCTGCGCCCTGTGAACCGGGTGCGCTGGGCCGATCGGGTGCGTTGGGCCGATCGGGTGCGCTACGCCGCCTACCTCCTCTTGGCCGGCGTCTGGGGGGTCGGTCTGGCCGCAGCCGAGCTCGGACCCGGCTGGACGTTCATCCGCGCCTCACAGCGTGCGGTCGAGAGCTACGGGTTCTTCGGGACGGGATCGCTGCGCCCCGCCTGGTCGCTGCTCCTTCTGGTCCCCGACCTCTTCGGGGGGGCGGGCCACTTCGGCTCGGTGGCGTACTTCAACTCGTACAACCTCACCGAGGTCACCGGGTACGTGGGGCTCCTCCCGGTCGGGGCGGCCCTCGCCTTGGGGGCGAGCTCCTTCGGACGGCGGCGCTCGGCACGGGCGTCGGACTGGGGGATGTGGCTCGCGCTCGGCGTCCTCGGCCTCCTCCTCGCGTGGGGGTCGTTCACCCCGTTCGGGCACCTGTGGGCCGCGATCCCGCTCTTCGGCAAGACGCGCCTGCAGAGCCGGAACCTCGAGATCGTCGACCTCGCGCTCGCCGTCCTCCTCGCCTTCTGGGTCGACCGCGCGCTCTCGGTCTCGGTTCGAGGGTGGCGGAGATGGCTCCCGGCGGCGCCCGCGGCCGCCGCCGTCCTGCTGTGCGCCGTCACGCTCGGCGCGCCTGGCCCTGTCGAGGAGTGGCTGCACGCCACGCCGGGAGGAGCGGCCCTCGCACGGGAGCTGTGGCCGTGGTTCCTCGGGCAAGGCGTGGTCGCCGCCGGCGTGATCGCCCTCGTCGTCGGCTGGAAGAAGGTCGGCGCCGTCCTGCGTGCGCGCGCCCTCGTCGCGCTCGTGGTCGCCGACCTCTCCTTCTTCGTGCTCGCGACCTCGACAGCCCTCTCGCCCCCCGTCTCCGCGCTCGAGCCGACCCGTGCGGGTGCTGCGGCAGTGCTCGGCGGGGACGGCCGCTTCGCCATCGTGGACACGACAGTGACGCACCTCGACGCGCTGAGCGTCCTCGGCCAGCCCGACCTGAACGTGTTCACCCGCATGGGCAGCGTCCAGGGGTACGGGTCGATCGTCTCTGACAGCTACGGGACCCCGACGGGGTCGCACGCGCTCGACACCCTCAGCCCCTGCGCGATGCAGACGGGCATGTTCGAGGCGCTTCGGCTCTCGACGGTGGTGGTGAGCCCCGGGGACCTCGTCGGGCCTCCGGGGAGGCCCCCGGCGCACGTGCGGGGCGTGCCTGCCACCTGTCCCGGCGCGCCGCGGGTGGGCCGTGCCGATGGGCGCACCTTCTACCTCGGCTGGCCCGTGGCCCTGCGTGGGGCGACCATCTCGGGGCCTGCTGCGCCGGTGCTCGGCGTGGTGACCGAGCGCGGGCGCACCCGATGGCCGAGAGAGGTCGTCCGGCGCACCGAAGACGGATGGACGGTGCGCTTCGGGCGTCCGGAGCGAGCGGTGGGCGTCGTGGTGCGGGGACCGGGCACCCCTACGGTGCAGGGGGCCACAGGCGGGAGATGGGTGCTCGACGGCCCGTTCCAGGACGCGCTCGACACGTCCGCCTGGCGGTTCGCCGGGACGTTCGACTCGACGTTCGGGGTCTTCCGCAGGACCTCCCCCCCTCGGCCACCGGTCTGGCTCGCGGGGGATGCCCGGGGCTCCTCGGTGCGCCAGCTCGCGGCTCCCGACTGGGGCGGCGCGACGGACCTCGTGGTCGCGCGCCGCCCCGTCACGGTGGTCTGGAGCGAGTCGTACCTCCCGGGTTGGCATGCGACCATCACCGCAGCGGGCGGAACGCCGCGTACGGTGGCCGTGCAGCGCCACGGCCTCGTCCAGTCCGTCGAGGTTCCCGCGGGCCGCTGGGTCCTCGTCTTCAGGTACCGACCCCGGCTGCTCGACCTCGGCGCCGCGGTGTCGCTCGTCTCGACGGCGGGGTTTGCGGTCCTGTGCTGCGTCACGCTCGCCGAGAGGAGGCGCCGCCGGGGCGGGTCCACGGCGGGGGGCGGGTCCACGGCGGGGGGCGGGTCCACGGCGGGGGGGTAGCCTCGTTCGGGTGATCCGCGTGGGGGTCGTCGGCGGGGCAGGCCGGATGGGACGCGAGGTCGTCCGGGCCGTCCAGGAGGCAGCGGACCTCTCGCTCGCCGCCGTGGTCGACCCCGTCCCTCCCGGCGACCTCGGCACGGTGGCGGTCTCAAGCGAGCTGGACGTGCTGGCGGACGCCGGGGTCGACGTCGCCGTCGACTTCACGGTGGCCGATGCGGCGCGCGCCACCCTGCCGTGGCTGGCGGCTCGGGGCATCCACGCGGTCGTCGGGACCACGGGCCTGGGCGAGGAGGACCTCGCCACCCTGGCGGAGCACTTCGTCCCTGGACGCGCGCACGCGGTGGTCGCGCCGAACTTCGCCATCGGAGCCGTGCTCCTGATGCGCTTCTGCGAGCTCGCCGCTCCCTTCGCCGACGGTGCAGAGATCGTCGAGCTCCACCACGACGCCAAGCGCGACGCGCCGTCGGGGACGGCCATCCAGACCGCTCAGCGGATCGCGGCTGCACGGCGTGCAGCCGGGGCACCGGCTCTGGTCGACGGGACGGCGGACGTCGTGCTCGAGGGCGCGCGTGGGGGTGCAGGTCCGGGGGGCGTGCGCGTGCACTCCGTGCGGCTCCCCGGTCTCGTCGCGCACCAAGAGGTCGTGTTCGGCGCGCTGGGGCAGTCCCTCACGCTGCGGCACGACAGCTACGACCGGCGCTCGTTCATGCCCGGGGTGCTGCTCGCGGTGCGTCGGGTCTCCGAGCTCCCTGGCCTCACCGTCGGGCTCGACGCCCTGCTCGGGATATGAGCGGCGCGGCACCGACCGACCCGGAGATGTCGATCGAGGAGGCTCCATGACGACCGAGCAGGACACGAGGCACCTCGTGGCAGACCCCTGTCCCGCAGAGTTCACGTGGGACTACGCCAAGGGGGCGAAGCCGAGGCTCGACCGCCTGTACGAGAAGGCGAAGACCGCCCAGTGGAACGCCCGCACCGACCTGCCCTGGGAGACCGAGGTCGACCAAGAGCGCGTGGTGATCATGAACCAGGAGGCGAACCCCGGGGCGCGCTGGTCGCCAGAGCAGGTCGCCGGCACCGTCCTCGAGCGCTGGGGCGACAGGGAGTGGCTCCGCCTGGGAGTCGAGAACCAGAACTGGATGCTGTCCCAGTTCATGCACGGGGAGCAGGGGGCGCTCCTGTGCACCGCCAAGATCGTCGAGACCGTTCCGTGGATCGACGCCAAGTACTACGCGGCCACCCAGGTGATGGACGAGGCGCGTCACGTGGAGGTGTTCTCGCGCTACCTCGACGAGAAGCTGTCGGGTCACTACCCGATCAACACGCACCTCGGGCTGCTCCTCGACGACATCATCGGCGACCGGCGCTGGGACATGACCTACCTCGGCATGCAGATCATGGTCGAGGGCCTCGCCCTGGCCGCCTTCGGGTTCATCCACGCGATGACCCAGGAGCCGCTCCTCAAGCGGCTCCTGCGCTACGTCATGGCCGACGAGGCCCGCCACGTCGCCTTCGGGGTGATCAGCCTCCAGGACTACTACGCCGAGCTCACCGACGCCGAGCTGCGTGAGCGCCAGGAGTTCGCGCTCGAGGCCGCGGTGCGGATGAAGGACCGCCTGATGATGCAAGAGGTGTGGGAGCGCCTCGAGGTCCCCGAGGCCGACGTGGCCACGATCATGTCGCGCGCCCCCGAGCGCGACGAGTTCCAGGTGCTCCTCTTCTCCAAGATCGTGCCGAACCTGAAGAAGCTCGGTCTCCTCGACGCAGGAGGCGGATGGCTGCGGGAGAAGTTCACCGAGATGGGGGCGATCGGCTTCGAGAACCTGGTGGACACCGCCCAGGAGGTCGACGCCGAGGCCGACGGCTCGCCGGTGGAACGCGACCTCGAGCCCGGCACTGGTAGCGTGCGGCAGTGACCGCAGCCCGCTTCGGCGCGGTGATCACCGCGATGGTGACGCCGTTCGGCCCCGACGGGTCCCTGGACGTCGACGCCGCCGTGGAGCTGGCCCGATGGCTCACGGCCCACGGCACCGAGGGCCTCGTCCTCGGCGGGACCACCGGGGAGGGACCGGTTCTGACCGACGACGAGCTCGCGCGCTTGTGGCGCAGCGTCTCCGAAGCCGTGACCGTGCCGGTGCTGGCGGGGACGGGCACGAACGACACGCGCCATTCCATCGAGCTCACCAAGCTCGCCCAGGCGTCCGGCGTCGACGGTGTCCTCGTGGTGACGCCGTACTACAACCGCCCCTCGCAGGAAGGGATCTTCGCCCACTTCGCGGCGGTGGCGGCCGCAACCGACCTGCCGGTCGTGCTCTACGACATCCCGGTCCGTGCGGGCCGGCGGATCTCGCAGCCCACGCTCCTGCGGCTCGCCCACGAGGTGGGCAACATCGTCGGGGTCAAGGATGCCGCAGGGGACCTCGCGGGCGCCGCACGGCTCCTGTGCCATGCCCCCAGCTCCTTCGAGCTCTACAGCGGGGACGACTCGCTGACCCTCCCCCTCATCGCGGTCGGTGCCGTCGGGGTGATCTCGGTGTGCGCCCACTGGTCCGGACCGGAGATGCAGCGGATGGTCCACGCCGCGCTCGAGGGGGACCTGGAGCGTGCTCGGGCGGAGAACGCCCGGCTCGTCGAGTCCTACGACTTCGAGTCCACCGAGCAGTTCCCCAATCCGCTGCCTGCCAAGGCTGCGTGCCGGGCCCTGGGGCTGCGCGTCGGGCAGTGCCGGCTCCCGCTCGGGGAGGCGCCGCCGGAGCTGGAAGGGGAGGCGTTGCGGATCCTCACCCGGCTCGGTGCCCTCCACGCCGCCACCTGAGGGGCGCGTGGCTCCCCCTGTACGGGTCGTCTTCCTCGGGGGCCTCGGGGAGATCGGGCGGAACTGCGCGTGCGTCGAGGTCGACGGCCGCATCGTGGTGCTCGACTGCGGCGTGATGTTCCCCGACCCCGACATGCCCGGGGTCGACCTCGTGCTCCCGGACTTCTCGTACCTTCGGGAGCACGCCGACAGCGTCGAGGCCGTCGTGCTCACCCACGGCCACGAGGACCACACGGGTGGCCTCGCCTACCTGCTGCGGGACCTGGAGGTGCCGATCTACGGGTCGGCGATCTCCCTCGGGCTCGCGCGCAGCCGGATCGACGAGGCGGGGCTCGCCGGGCGCGCGCGCTACGTCGAGGTGACCGACGGCGAGCGACGCACGATCGGGCCGTGCGAGGTCGAGTTCATCCCGGTCACCCATTCGGTGCCGTGCGGGTTCGCCCTCGCCTTCCACACCCCCCAGGGCGTGGTGCTCCACACCGGTGACTTCAAGCTCGACCTCCAGCCCGTGGACGGACGGCGCACGGACCTGTCGAGGATCGGGGCGCTCGCATCCGAAGAGGGGATCGCGCTGTTGCTCTCGGACTCGACCAACGCCGAGGAGCCAGGCTTCACCCCATCGGAGAGCACCGTGGGCGCGACCATGGCGCGGCTGTTCGCGGCCAGCGCGGGCCGTCGGGTGGTGGTCGCGTGCTTCGCGAGCCACATCCACCGCGTGCAGCAGGTCGTGGACGCCGCCGCGGCAGCCGGACGGAAGGTCGCGACGCTCGGGCGCTCGATGGGCAAGAACGTCGACCTCGCGCAACGTCTCGGGCTCCTCGCGCTCCCCCCCGACGTGCTCGTCGAGATCGAGGAGGTCGACCGGATGCCTCCCGGCGACGTCTGCGTCCTCTCCACCGGGTCCCAGGGCGAGCCGATGTCCGCGCTGTCCCTCATGGCCACCGGCGACAACAAGTGGTTCCGGGTTGCCGAGGGCGACGTCGTGGTCATCAGCGCCCACCCGATCCCCGGCAACGAGTGGTCCGTCGGGCGTGTGATCGACGAGCTCCACCGCCGCGGCGCAGAGGTGGTCCACTCGGGCACCGAGGCCGTGCACGTGAGCGGCCACGCTCGCCAGGGAGAGCTGCGGACCATGCTGTCGGTCGCGCGGCCGCGCGCCTTCGTCCCGGTGCACGGCGAGTACCGCCACCTCGTCCACCACGCGCAGCTGGCACGGGCGATGGGCGTGCCCGGGGACCAGATCATCTTGTGCGAGGACGGCGACGCCGTCCGGCTCGACGAGACGGGCCTGCACCGGGACGGCACGGTGCCCGCCGGCTACCTCTACGTGGACGGCACGGTGGGCGACGTCGGGCACGGCGTGCTGCGGGACCGCCGTCTGCTCGCCGAGGAGGGGGTCGTGATGGTCGTCGCGACGGTCGACCTGAAGCGACGGGCGCTCATCGGGGTCCCGCAGATCGCGACCAAGGGCTGGGTGCACGCGCCGGAGGCCGAAGAGCTGCTCGGCGAGGCGGCGAGCGCGGTCGCCGAGGCGCTGACGGCCGCCATGGACGAGGGCGCCCACGACGTCGAGGTGCTCACGCGCCACGCCCGGAGGGCCCTCGGCCGCCTCGTCAACGAGCGGACCCGGCGCCGGCCGATGGTCGTGCCCGTCGTCATGGCGGTGTAGGCGCGGTCCGCTGCGGTTCGCCGTGCGGCGCGTTGGCGACCCCACGGCGCCAGTAGGCCTTGTGGTCGACCTGGTCCGGCGCGAGGCCCAGGCCGAGGACCGCCCGCCGCCACGCGGCCACCTCGCTCAGCTCCCCGAAGAGGTAGGCGTGGCCCCGTCCGCGCGGCAGTGCGGCTGGGAGCTCGAGGCTGCGGTGCGCCCAGCGCAGGTCGAGCGCTGCGGCGACCGGACCGGGCTCCTGCTGCTCGTCTTCGCCCGTCACCTGCAGGACGGCGATCGCAGCCGCGCCGGCCGGCAGCGCCTCGACCATGGTGAGGACTGCGGGGACTGCGGACCCGTCGCCGCAGAAGAGGTGCCAGTCGGCGCCCGTTGCGAGGCCGATCTTCCCCCGGGGGCCGAAGGCCTCGACACGATCGCCCTCCCGGGCCCCTGCGGCCCAAGCCGAGCCGGGCCCGTGGCCGTGGAGCTGCACGTCGAGGTCCACGGTGGCGGTCTTCGGATCCAGGTGCCGGATGGTGTAGCGCCGCCGCACACGGGTGAGGCCGGGAAGCTCGACCATGAGATCCTGGCCCGGGAAGTACGGGAGGTCGGCGAGGCCGTGCCCCCCGAAGCGCAGCCGGCGGACCGTGGGGGTCCGCATCTCGGTTGCGACCAGCACGAGGTCCAGCTCCCGCGGTGTCATGGTGGGCGAGAGCCTACGGGACGCCGGCACGCCCTCCCCCTGGAGCGGCGGCACCGGCGGTAGCCTGGGCCGCACTGTGGTGGCCACGAAGCGCCGAGCAGCGACGAGCCGCCCCCGTGCTCGCGGTCGGGAGACTGCCCGGTCGCGGGTGCACGTCGCCGACCTGTGGGCCATCGCGCTCCTGACCGTGGGGGTCCTGCTCGCCCTCGCGGTCTACGGCGACGCGGCGGGCGCCGTCGGCCGTGCGGTGGACGTGGGCCTCGGCGCGGCGGTGGGCTGGACGCGCTTCCTCCTCCCTCCGGTTTCGGTTGCGGCGGGGGTGGCGGTCGTGGCGGGCCGCAGGGAGCTGTTGAGCGGCAGGGCGGGGGCGGGCGCGGCGGTGGCGCTCTTGGCGGTCTCCGCCCTCGCCGACCTCGCAGGCGGGTCGCCCCGCCTCTCGGCACCCCGGACGGCGCTCACCGCCGCAGGCGGCGCGCTGGGAGCCCTCATCGGGCGTCCGCTCGCCTACGGGCTCGGCACGGCCGGCGCGGTCGTGGTGCTGCTCGCCGTCGGGACGGTCGGGGCGATGCTCGCGACGGGCACGCGCCTTCGGAGCCTGGCCAGGCCGCTGGCGGCGGGAGGCTCGGCGGTGGGATCGGCGATCGGCCGCGCCGTGGACCGACCGATCCGGGACCTCGGCTCGGACGTCAAGGCCGCGGAGCTGCAGGCTGCTCCGGCGCTGCCCGAGGACGCGGTGGTGCCTGAGGACGCGGCGCTGCCCGAGGAGGCGGCGCTGCCCGAGGAGGCGGCGCTGCCCGAGGAGGCGGCGCTGCCCGAGGAGGCGGCGCTGCCCGAGGAGGCGGCGCCTCAGGCCGGCACGCGCCCCGCGGCGGGCGACTGGCACCTCCCCCCACTGCGCCTCCTCGGGCGCTCGAAGGCCCGGCGGCTCGACGAGCGGGTCCTCGAGCAGGCAGGCGACGCCCTGGTCGCCGCCCTCCGTGCGCATGGGGTCGAGACCCGGCTGGTCGGCCGGACCGTCGGACCCACGGTCACCAGGTACGAGCTCGAGCTGGGCGCAGGGGTGAAGGTCGCACGCGTGACGAGCCTGCACCGCGACATCGCCTACGCGATGGCCTCACCGGACGTGCGGATCCTCGCGCCCATCCCCGGCAGGTCGGCGATCGGGGTGGAGGTGCCGAACCGCCAGCGTCAGCTCGTCGCGCTCGGCGACATCCTCGCGTCTTCCGAGGCCGCCCGGGCCGGGCACCCGCTCGAGGTCGCGCTCGGCCGCGACATCGCCGGACGCGCGGTGATGGTCAACCTCACCGAGATGCCCCACGTGCTCATCTCGGGGGCGACCGGCGCGGGGAAGTCCTCGTGCATCAACTCGCTCATCACCTCGGTCCTGATGCGTGCCACTCCCGACGAGGTGCGCATGATCCTCGTCGACCCCAAGCGCGTCGAGCTCGGCCAGTACAACGGCCTCCCGCACCTGCTGAGCCCCGTCGTCGTGGACCCGAAGAAGGCCGCGAACGCCCTCTCCTGGGCGGTCAAGGAGATGGAGCGGCGCTACGACGTCCTGGCGGAGCACGGGATGCGGGACATCGCCGGCTACCACGAGGCGCTCGCGCGCGGAGAGGTGGAGGGGACCCTCCCCTTCGTCCTCGTGGTGGTCGACGAGCTCAACGACCTCATGATGGTCGCCGCCCGAGACGTCGAGGACTCCGTGTGCCGGATCGCCCAGATGGCACGCGCCGTCGGGATCCACCTCGTCCTCGCCACCCAGCGCCCCTCCGTCGACGTGATCACGGGGGTGATCAAGGCGAACATCCCGAGCCGCATGGCGTTCTCGGTGTCGTCGCTCGCCGACAGCCGCGTCATCCTGGACCAGCCCGGGGCCGAGCGCCTCGTCGGGAAGGGGGACATGCTGCTGCTCACCGCGTCCTCGAGCGTCCCGCGCCGCCTGCAGGCACCCTGGGTGTCCGAGGCGGAGGTGCGGGCCGTCGTCGGCCACTGGCGACGGCAGGGGGGCACGTCCGAGCCGGTCGTGGGCATCCAGGGCGCGGACGACGGCCCCGCGGACGGCGTCGTCGCCGGGGACGACGACGAGCTCTTCGAGCAGGCCATGGAGCTCGTCGTGCGGTCCCAGCTCGGCTCCACGTCCATGTTGCAGCGCAAGCTCCGCGTCGGGTTCGCCCGGGCGGGCCGGCTCATGGACTTGCTGGAGCGGCGGGGAGTCGTCGGTCCGTCGGAAGGCTCGAAGGCCCGCGCGGTCCTGATGACCCCCGAAGAGCTGGACGCCCGACCCAGGTAACCTGGGTTTCCGTGACCGTGGCGTCCCCTCGTCCCGTCGGCACGACGAGGGCTGGAGGCGTGCCGACCCCCGCGACGGTCCAGGTGGCGATGCTTCGGGGGCGCTCCCGCCGGCGCCGCAGGCTGCTGCGGACCTTGGGTGTCTGCGGCGGGCTCGCGGCACTCGGCGCGTGGCTGGCCGGCTCGGGCGGGGGCGTCGCCGCCCCGGCGAAGGCGACGACGTCGTTGGCGGTGACCCTCCCGAAGGTCTCGATCACGGGCGGGGCCCCGGCCGCCCCGGCGCTCCCGTGGCCGAAGACCGGCCAAGCGGCCGTGGCGGTCCCGGCGGTCGGCTTCGTCGCCCAGTCGGGTGCGGAGCGCCCCGTCCCGGTGGCGAGCATGACGAAGGTGATGACGGCGTACGTCGTCCTCGAGGACCACCCCCTCGCTCTCGGCCAGCAGGGCCCGAGCGTGCGGATCACCGCGGCGGACGCGGCGCAGTTCGGCACGGACACGGTGACCGACCAGGCGAACGTCCTGTTGAAGCGCGGGGAGGTCCTCACCGAGTACCAGATGCTCGAGGGGCTCCTCGTGCACTCGGCCAACGACCTGGCGTACGCGCTCGCGGTCTGGGACGCCGGGAGCGTCCCGGCCTTCGTCGCCAAGATGAACGCGGCGGCGTCCGCTCTCGGCATGCGTGACACCCACTTCGCCGACGCCAGCGGGTTCTCGCCCTCCTCGCGCTCGACGGCCTCTGACCTCCTGCGGGTGGCTGCCGCGGCCATGGAGGACCCGGTCTTCGCGCAGATCGTGGCGATGCCCGCCGTCGGCCTGCCGCTCGCGGGGAACGTGATCTCCTACACGCCCCTCGTCGGCACGACAGGGGTGGTCGGGATCAAGTCCGGGTTCACGGACGCGGCAGGGGGAGGCGACCTCCTCGCCTACCGTGCGGTGGTCGGCGGGCACCCGGTCCTGGCCCTGGCGGCGGTCACCTCACAGGAGGGCTGGACAGTCCTGGGCATGGCGGCCAAGGAGGCGCTCGCCCTCGCCAGGGCCGAAGTTGCCCGGGTCCAGGCGGTCACGGTCGCGCAGGCGGGAACCCCCGTCGCGCGTCTCACCGAGGACGGCCGCACCGTCCGTATCGAGACGGCCTCGCCCGCGACCCTCCTCGCGATGCCCGGCGACCCCGTCCGCCAGTCGGTGCACGTGGCGCCTCCTCCCTCCGGCGCCCGGCGGGGAGCACAGGCCGGCACCGCGACGTTCGTGCTGGGGGCCCAGCGGGTCGTGGTGCCGCTCCGGCTCGCCGCTCGGGTCCCCTGAGGGCGCCGTGCGCGCCCGCGCGCCGGCGTCGGCCGCCAACCTCGGTCCAGGACTCGACGTGCTCGCGGTGGCGCTCGACCTGTACGTGGAAGTGGAGGTGGAGCCCGCCGACCGGCTACGCGTCAGCAGCGAAGGTGAGGGTTCGGAGCTGCCGGCAGACGCCACGCACCTCGCCGCCCGAGTCGCCTGCCGCGTCGCCGGGCACGACCGCCTGGCGGTCCACGTCCGCTCGGAGGTGCCCGTCGCACGCGGGCTCGGCTCGTCGGCCGCCATCGCCGTCGCGGCCGCCGTCGCAGCCGGCGCCCCCGACCCGCTCGCGGTCGCGGCGTCAGTCGAGGGCCATGCCGACAACGCCGCCGCGGCCTGCACGGGGGGACTGGTCGCCGTGAACGAGATCGGCGGCAGCTGGCAGGTGACCTCGTTGCCCCTCGATCCCGGCATCGCCTTCGTCGCGCTCGTGCCCGAGCGCCCCCTCGAGACGGCGCGGGCCAGGGCCGTCCTTCCCGGGGAGGTGGCTCGGGCAGACGCGGTGTTCAACCTGGGGAGGCTCGCCCTGCTCCTCGACGGGCTGGGCGACCTGCGCCGGCTCCGTCCCGAGGCGACGTCGGACCGCCTGCACCAGACCCAGAGGACCCCGCTGTTCCCCGAGGCGCCCGCGCTGCTCCAGGCGCTCGAGGCGGGCGGAGCCCTGGCGACGTGCTGGTCCGGCGCCGGGCCGACGCTGCTCGGCCTGTGCGCCGCCGCCGACGCGCCGCAGGTGGCGGAGTCCGCCCGGCTCGCGCTGTCCCGCGCGGCACTCGAGGGCCGCGTCCTCGTCCTGCACGCCGACACGGACGGGGCTCGTAGAATCGTGCGGTGAGCCGGAAGTTCCTCGTCCGCACCTTCGGGTGCCAGATGAACGAGCACGATTCCGAGCGCCTCGCCGGGCTGCTCGTCGCCGAGGGGATGGAGCCCGCGACGGGCCTCGACGACGCCGACCTGGTCGTGTTCAACACGTGCTGCATCCGCGAGAACGCCGACAACAAGCTCTACGGGAACCTGGGGCACCTGAAGACGCTGCGGCAGCGGCGTCCCGACCTGCAGATCGCCGTCGGAGGCTGCTTGGCCCAGAAGGACCGCGACCTCGTGAGGGAGAAGGCGCCCCACGTGGACGTCGTCTTCGGGACCCACAACCTCGCCCGAGCCCCCGAGCTCCTGCGGCGTGCCGCGGCCGAAGGGCCGATCGTGGAGGTGCTCGACGCGCCGGACCTCGTCGACCACGCTCCGGCGCTCTCGGCGGTCCGCGAGGTCCCCTACGCCGCATGGGTCACGATCCAGACGGGTTGCGACAACTCGTGCGCCTTCTGCATCGTCCCTGCGGTGCGCGGGCCCGAGGTGAGCCGGCCGGTCGACGAGATCGTGGCCGAGGTGCGCGCGCTCGTCCGCCGCGGCGTCGTGGAGGTGACGCTCCTCGGGCAGAACGTGAACTCCTACGGGCGGGACCTCACGAAGCGCCGCCCGCTCTTCGCGCAGCTCCTCCGGGAGGTCGGCGCGGTCGACGGCCTCCGCAGGATCCGGTTCACGAGCCCGCACCCCAAGGACCTCCGGCCCGAGACGGTGGCGGCGATGGCCGAGGTCGGGCCGGTCTGCGAGCAGCTCCACCTGCCGCTCCAGTCCGGCAGCGACCGCGTGCTCGCCGCGATGCGCCGCGGCTACACCGCCGAGCGCTACCTCGCCCGTCTGGCCGCCGCCCGTGCCGCCGTCGAGGACCTCGCAGTGACGACCGACATCATCGTGGGGTTCCCGGGCGAGACCGACGCCGACTTCGCCGACACCCTCGCCATCGCCGCGGAGGCGGAGTTCGACAGCGCCTACACGTTCGTCTTCTCGCCACGGCCGGGGACGAGGGCCGCGGCCATGGAGGATGCCTTCGTCGACCCCGATGTCGTGGCGGACCGCTTCGAGCGGCTGCGCGCGGTGGTGGAGCGCGCTGCCCTCCGGCGCAACGAGGCACGGGTCGGGGGCGTCGAGGAGGTCCTCGTCGAGGGTCCGAGCCGCCGAGACCCCGCGCGGCTCACCGGCCGCACCCGCCAGGGCAAGCTCGTCCACTTCGCCTCTCCCGGGCAGGTCCGGGGTCCGGCGCCCGGGGCCTTCTGCCGGGTCGCGATCACCGGCGCGGCGCCGCACCACCTGGTGGGCGACCTCCTCGAGGTGTCGGCCGCGCCGGCCCACCGGAGGCGGATCCCGGTCACCGCCGCTTGAGCGCCGGTCCGCGCCCGCCGACTGCCGTGGCGGTGGTCGGCACCACCGCGTCGGGAAAGTCGGCGCTCGCGCTCTCGGTCGCGCGTGCGCGCGGGGACGTGGAGATCCTCTGCGTCGACTCGATGACCGTGTACCGGGGGATGGACATCGGGACCGCCAAGCCCTCACCCGAGGACCGCGCCGCGGTGCCGCACCACCTGCTCGACCTCGTGGACCCGAGCGACGAGTTCACGGTACGGGAGTTCCAGGCCGCGGCGGCAGCCGCACGCGCGGACATCGCCCGGCGAGGCGCGCACGCGCTCTTCGTCGGGGGGACGGCGCTGTACCTGCGCGCGGTGGTCGACGGTCTCGACATCCCGCCGCGCTACCCCGAGGTCGCCCGCGTCCTGCAGCGCGCGGCAGCGCGGCCCGGGGGCGTGCAGGCGCTCCACGCACGCCTCGCTGCGCTCGACCCGGTGGCGGCGTCGCGCACGACGGACACGAACCTGCGGCGGGTGGTCCGCGCGCTCGAGGTCACGCTCGGGTCCGGGCGGCCCTTCTCCTCCTTCGGCCCCGGGCTCAGCTCATACCCGTCGTCGGAGGTCCGGTTGGTCGGGATCCCCTTCGTGCCCGACGTGGTCGACCGCCGGATCGAGGAGCGCTTCGAGCGGTGGGTCGAAGCCGGCTTGGTCGAGGAGGTCCGGCGTCTGGCGGCCCGGGGCATGTCGCGCACCGCACGGCAGGCGCTCGGCTACAAGGAGCTCCTCGCGCACCTCGAGGAGGCTGCGCCCCTCGACTCCTGCGTGGAGCAGGCGGTGCGGCGGACCCGGGCCTTCGCACGACGGCAGTGGGCCTGGTTCCGGCGCGATCCACGCATCCGCTGGGTCCAGCCCGGTGAGGATCCCCGCGACGTGGTGGCAGCAGCGCTCCGAGACGGTGGAGACTCTTGAGGATGCTCCGGATGGCGAAGCTCGAGGCCGCGGGCAACGACTTCCTCGTGCTCCTGGACGGCGGCATCACCCCCGAGCAGGTGCGCGCGGTGTGTGACCGGCGCCGCGGGGTCGGTGCCGACGGCGTCGTCGTGGGCAGGGTCGCCGCGGGTGCCGACCTCGAGATGACGTTGTACAACGCCGACGGCTCGGAGGCCGAGATGAGCGGGAACGGGATCCGGTGCCTCGTCCACGCCGCGGTCCTCGCGGGCGTGCTCGACGCCGGAGCGGTCCGGGTCCGCACGGGCGCCGGGCTGCGGACGGTGCGCGGCGAGCGCGGCTGGTCGCGCGTCGACATGGGGCCGGTCCGCCTCGGCGAGGAGGTGGAGAGCCCGCTCCCCGGGACGCGCGCGCGCCTCGCCGCGGTCGGCAACCCGCACCTGGTCGCGATCGGGGACGTCGCGCTCGAAGAGCTCCGCCTGGAGGAGCTCGGTCCCGCCGCGGCCCGGGTCGCCGGGGGGCCGGTGAACCTCGAGGTGGTGCGCCCGGGGCAGGCGGCCGGGGCGGACCTGGAGCTGCGGGTGCTCGAGCGCGGCGTGGGAGAGACGCTCGCGTGCGGGACCGGCACGTGCGCTGCCGCCGCGGTGGCGCGGGCGTACGGGTTGGTGGGCGACGTCGTCACCGTCGACAACCCCGGAGGGCGCCTCGAGGTCCGCCTGGGCGCCGACGGTGCCGAGCTCGGGGGCCCGGTCCGGATGGTCGCCGAGGTGGCCGTCGACCCGGGATGGATGCGATGACCCAGCTCATCACGCGGGAGTTCCGTGAGCGCATCGTGCTCGTGGGAGTGGTGCTGCCCGGAACCGACATCGACGACGTCGAGGCCAACGTGGACGAGCTCGCGCTGCTCGTCGACACCGCCGGCGCAGACGTCGTCGCACGGGTGGTGCAGCGCCGCAGCCAGCCGGACCCCGCCACGTTCGTGGGGCGCGGCAAGGCCCACGAGCTCGCCGAGCTGGCCGAGCGGGTGGATGCCGACACCGTCGTCTTCGACGACGAGCTCTCTCCGGCGCAGCAGCGGAACCTCGAGCGGCTCTTCGGCCGGACGGCGATCGACCGGACCGCCGTGATCCTGGACATCTTCGCCCAGAACGCGAGGAGCCCCGAAGGCAAGGCGCAGGTGGAGCTCGCCCTGCTCCGCTACCGCCTCCCCCGCCTCCGTGGGCGTGGCCGAGAGCTCAGCCAGCAAGCTGGCCGCATCGGGACGCGCGGTCCGGGCGAGACCCAGCTCGAAGAGGACCGCCGGCGGCTGGTGCGGCGCATGCACCGGCTCGAGGCGGACCTGCGCGAGGTGGACCGGACCCGGCAGATCCAGCGGCGCGCGCGGGCGCGCGGGCGCCTGCGGGAGGTGGCGCTGGTGGGGTACACGAACGCCGGCAAGTCCACCATGCTCAACCGGCTGACCGACGCGGGCGTCCCGGCCGAGAACCGTCTCTTCGTCACCCTGGACCCTCGGACGCGCCAGCTCGCCCTTCCCGGGGGCGAGACGGTGCTCCTCACCGACACGGTTGGCTTCGTCCGCAAGCTTCCCCACGAGCTCGTCGAGGCGTTCCGCACCACCCTCGACTCGGTGCGGCTCGCGGACCTGCTCGTGCACGTGGTCGACGGGACGGCGCCGGACCCCGAAGGGCAGATCGCCGCGGTCCGTACGGTGCTCGACGAGATCGGTGCCGGCGACGTCCCCGAGCTGCTGGTCGTGAACAAGGCCGACGTCGTCGACGGGGCAGCCCGGGTGCAGGAGCGCTGCGTGGCGGTCTCGGCGGCAACGGGACAGGGGATCGACGCCCTCCTGGGAGAGATCGGGGACCGCCTGCGGGTCTCCGACCGGATCGTCGAGCTCGAGATCCCCTGGTCGCGCGGGGACGTGCTCGCTGCCGTGCACCGGGAGGGCGAGGTGGTGGCCCAGCGCGACGGGGACGACGGCGCCCGGGTCCACGTGTCGCTCGACGCCACCGGCCGCGCCCGGTTCTCCGAGTTCCTCGTCGAGTCGAAGTGACCCTGCCGACCTACCCCTACGCGCGCCTCTCCGAGCTCCGCCGCGTCGCGGACGCCCTCAGTGGCGGGGTCGTCGACTGCTCTGTGGGGACCCCGTGCGACCCGCCGCCGCCCGAGGCCCTGCGTGCGCTCGGGTCCTCCGGCACCGAGCGGGGCTACCCGCGGTCTGCCGGAGGCCCGGACTACCGGCGCGCCGCCGCCTCGTACCTGGAGCGCGCCTTCGGGGTCACGGTCGACCCCGACGCGGTGGCGGCGTGCGTGGGCACGAAGGAGATGGTGGCGTCGACGCCCCAGTACCTCCGGCTGCGCGATCCATCGCGCGACACCGTGCTCTACCCGTCGGTCTCGTACCCGACGTACGCGATGGGCGCGCAGCTCGCCGGGTGCCGGGCCGTGGCCGTCGCCGACCTGGACGCGATCGCGCCCTCCGACGCCAGGCGCGCCCTCTTGCTCTGGGTGAACTCGCCCGCCAACCCGACAGGTGCCACGACCGACCTCGCGGCGGCCGCGGCGTGGGGGCGTGCCCACGACGTCCCCGTGTTCTCCGACGAGTGCTACGCCGCCTTCACCTGGGACGGCGAGGCGCGCTCGATCCTGCAGGCGGGCACCGAGGGGGTCGTCGCCGTCCACTCGGTGTCGAAGCGCTCGAACCTCGCCGGCATCCGCGCCGGGTTCTTCGCCGGGGACCCCGCGATCGTCTCGTTCCTCCGGGACGTGCGCCAGCACGCGGGCCTCATGGTCCCCGGGCCCGTCCAGGCCGCCGCGATCGCGGCGTGGGGAGACGACCGCCACGTCGCGGAGCAGCGAGAGCGCTACCGCGAGCGCCTCGAGCTCCTGGCGGGGGCGCTCACGTCGGCCGGGTGCCCGACCCCGCTTCCCTCGGGTGGCTTCTACCTCTGGCCGCGGGCGCCCAGCCGGTGGGCCGACGGATGGGCGATGGCCGAGGACCTCGCGAAGGTGGCCGGGATGCTCGTGAGCCCAGGTGACTTCTACGGGCCCGACGGGGCGCGCCACGTGCGGATCGCCGTCGTGCAGCCGACCGAGCGTCTCGCGCTGGTTGCCCGACGGCTCGCTGCCTCGGGGTGGGGCTGAGGGGTCTCAGGGAGCCCGAGGGCGGGGGACACCCGGACCTCGGGCCTTGGCACGACGTCCGAGGAGGCCGGCCATCCGGTCGTGCTCGGTCTTGTCGGCGTGGCAGCGGGCGCAGAGGTCCTGGAGGTTCTCCAGCGAGGTCTCCCCGTTGGCCGCGACCGGGAGCTTGTGGTCGAACTGCAGGGAGAAGGTGGAGCGGCACCGGGCACAGGACCTGCCCGGGAATGACGGCGCCGGGCCGAGGTCCAGCGCCGTCCGCAGCTCTGCGGGGTAGCGGCGGCCGAGATGGCGCACCCGCTGGATGTCGACGCCGTCGTGGAGGACCACCTTCAAGAAGGCGTCGTCGGCGAGCGCGCGTGCGACCTCGACGGGGATCGGACCTCCGCCGAGGAGGTGGCACGGCTCTGCGGCGTGCGCGTGACCCCGCCGCCAGGCGTACAGGTCGCAGACGATCACCAGGTCGGTCCTGTGCGGGCCAGCGGGGGTCCGCGGCGCGCACAGCGCCACGAAGGCGTCCGCCGCGCAGGCCTCGAAGCGGCACGGGGCGCCCGTGCGCCGCTGTGCCCGGTAGCGCCGGGCGGCCTCGCGCTCGATGCGCGCGACGAAGGGGATGCCGGTCTCGGGCGGGAGCGCGCCCTCGAATCGCACCATCCCGAGCCCGTCGCGGAAGTGGACGAACCGCCGAGCGGCAACCTGTCGGCGGTGCAGCTCGTCGACGGGGATCGCCCGGAGGCGGCGGTCGCGCACCTCGTCGCGCAGCGTCGTGAGATCCCTGCCCTTTGCCATCGAGAGCAGGTCGGACTCCTGCCCCGGCAGCTCGCCCGCCGCACGGGTGATCGTCTCGGCCTGCGGCAGCGAGACCTCTCCGGCGAGCAGCGCGTCCTTGGTCAGCGGACAGTGCTCGAGCGCCGCCGCGGTCGCCAGGGCGTCCTTCGCCTGCCGCAGCGTCGTGCCGGTGCGCCGTGCGACGAAGCGAACGGGATCGCCGGTCCCTCCCGCGTGGCCCTTGTGGGCGCCGCAGGCGACAGCCCGCGCTGCAGCGAGAAGGCGTGCGGCGCCGCACGCCTTCTCGGTCGTGGCGAGCGCCTCGAAGAGCTCGAGCGCCTCGGTGCCCGAGAGTGCCGAGGCGTCGAAGCCGACGAGCGCCTCACGGAGGGAGCTGGCGGCCTCGAGGATCGGGTTCACGGGCACACGATGGCATGAGGGTGTATCCCGCGCAGGGTGTCGGTACAGTCTCGCTGCGTGGACGACGAGCTTCGCCGCCGAATCGAGGAGCTGTTCGACCGGATCGAGGACCTCTCGCCGGCAGACGTCGAGGCGGCGGAGGCCGCCGCTGAGGCAGTCGAGCTGCTCGACCAGGGGCTCGCACGCGTCGCCGAGACCGGCCCGGACGGGGAGACGGTCGTGCACGAGTGGCTGAAGAAGGCCATCCTCCTGCTCTTCCGCCTCCGTGAGCTCCAGACCACCGAGCTCGGACCCTTCGAGTACGTCGACAAGCTGCCGCTCAAGCGCGACTTCGCCCGAGCGCAGGTCCGAGTCGTCCCCGGCGCGTCCGCCCGCTGGGGGTCGTACCTCGCTCCGGGCGTCGTCCTCATGCCCTCCTACGTGAACATCGGGGCCAGGGTGGGGGAGCAGACGATGATCGACACGTGGGCGACCGTCGGCTCCTGTGCCCAGATCGGCGCGCGGGTCCACGTCTCGGGGGGAGTCGGGATCGGCGGCGTCCTCGAGCCTCCCAACGCGAAGCCCGTGGTCGTCGAGGACACAGCCCTCATCGGGAGCCGCTGCATGGTCACCCAGGGCGCACGCGTCGGACGCGGCGCGGTCCTGGGCGAGGGCGCGATCCTGAACCCCTCCATCCCGGTGGTCGACGCCGAGACCGGCGAGGAGCTCGGCCGCGGTGTCGTCCCACCCTGGTCGGTGGCGGTGTCGGCGGCACGCCGGCGGGAGTTCCCCGGTGGCGAGTTCTTCCTTCCGTGCGTCCTCGTCATCCGCCGGCTCGAGGAGGGTGAGCGGCACGACAAGGCGCAGCTGAACGAGCTCCTCCGGAGCCACGGGGTCTCGACGTGAGCGATCTGGTGCAGCTGACCGCCGAGCTCGTCTCGATCTCCTCGGTCAGCCGGCAGGAGTCGGCCCTCGCCGAGCGCGTCGCCAGGGAGCTCCGAGCGCACCCGTGGCTCGAGGTCGAGCGCGTGGGGGACAACGTGGTCGCCAGGACCACGCTCGGCCGCTCGCACCGGGTCCTCGTCGCGGGGCACCTCGACACGGTGCCTCCTGCGGGCAACAGCGAGCCGCGTGTCGTCGACGGCGCGGTCTTCGGAGTGGGGGCGTGCGACATGAAGGGCGGCGTGGCCGTCATCCTCGACCTCGCGGCGACGTGCGAGGCGCCGGCTGTGGACGTCACGTGGTGCCTGTACGCGCGCGAGGAGGTCTCGAGGTCCGAGAACGGCCTCGTCCAGCTCTGGGACGAGCGCCCGGACCTGCTCACGGCCGACGTCGCCGTCCTGTGCGAGCCGACTGACGCGCGGGTGGAGGCGGGCTGTCAGGGCAGTCTGCGCGCGGAGGTCCACCTGGGCGGCGTCCGCGCGCACACCGCGCGCCCCTTGGCGGGAAAGAACGCGATCCACCGGCTCGCGTCCTTGATCGCGCACGTCGCCTCCTGGCAGGGGCGCTGCGTCGAGATCGACGGGTGCGAGTACACCGAGCAGTTGCAGGCCGTGCACGTTGCAGGCGGCGTGGCCGGGAACGTCGTCCCCGACCACGCGGTGCTCACCTTGAACCACCGGTTCGCCCCCGACCGCGACAGCACGACCGCCTACGCGGTCGTGCGCGACGTCGCCGAGGGGCTGCTCGATGCGGGCCTCGGAGACCGCGTGGTGCTCGTCGACGCGGCCGACGGGGCCCCGCCCGGCCTCGGTCACCCGCTGCTCGCAGGTCTCGTGCGGGAGAGTGGGAAGGAGCCGAGAGGCAAGGTCGGCTGGACCGACGTGGCGACGATGTGGGCCCACGGCGTCCCTGCCGCCAACTTCGGTCCGGGGGACCCCCTCCTCGCGCACCACCCCGAGGAGCACGTGACGCGCGCGTCGCTCGAACGCGCGCGCGAAGTCCTCGGCGCGTTCCTGACGGGCGGCGTCAGAGACGACGCAGGACGGTGACGACCTTCCCGTAGATCGCGACGTCCTCGGGAGCGAGCTCCATCGGCGCCAGCGCCGGGTTGCGAGGAGTCAGCACGATCTTGGCGCCCCGCCGGGAGTAGACCTTCACGGTCGCCTCGTCCCCCGGGATCCCTGCGACGACGATGTCGCCGGTCTCCGCCTCGGGCTGCTGGCGCACGACGACGTAGTCACCGTCGAAGATCCCGCCCTCGATCATCGAGTCGCCCCGGACGCGCAGCATGAACAGCGATCCCGTTCCGGTGAAGTCCTCGGGCAGCGCCACGATCTGCTCGACGTTCTGTTGGGCGAGGACGCCCGTCCCCGCTGCGACCTCGCCGACGAGCGGCACGTGGCGGACCGGGCCGGCCGCCATGGCCACCTGAGAGGTGGGCTCGTAGCGGACCTGGATGGCGCGGGGCTTCGTCGGGTCGCGCTGCAGGTAGCCCTCGCGCTGGAGGACGGCGAGGTGGCTGTGGACCGTGGCCGACGACGCGAGGCCGACCGCCTCGCCGATCTCACGGACCGAGGGCGGGTAGCCCCGGTCGCGCAGGCACTCCCCGATGAACTCGAGGATCTGCTGCCGCTTGCCGCTGAGCGCCTGGGCCATCGTCACAACCCCCTCGTAGGCTCGCCCGGCGAGGGCGAACGTGTGTTTGTCGAGAGGATAGCCAGAGGCGGCCGTTGGAGCAAACACCTGTTCGTTCGGTGCTTGACAGCGAACAGGTGTTCGTGATGAGATGAGGAGGCAGCGAACTGGTGTTCGTCGCATGGAGAGGACCGGGGGAGGAGCGAGGCACATGGCGATCGCACCGCTGATGGACGACCCGGCATGGCGCCAACCAGGCCGCCCCGGCTCAGAACGCGTCCTGAGGCCCGAACGCATGCTGTGGCCCGAACCCATCGCGAGGCGGATGCGTCGCAGCACGTTGCGGGCCCGCCGCCGCGCCCTCGTGCTGGCCGCGGTGGCCACGGCCGCCGTCAGCATGCTCGCAGGACCGCTCGGGAGCCAGGGTCACGGGGCCACGAGCCAGCTTCCGGGAGTCGCCGGAACCGTCTACCGGGTGCGACCAGGCGACACCGTGTGGTCGATCGCCTCGCGCTTCGATCGCGGCGGCGACCCGCGTCCGCTCGCCGAGGCGATCGCCAGGGAGACCGGCTCTGCGGTGGTGGTCCCGGGGGAGCGGATCGCCATCCCCTGACCTCGAAGTAACGTCGCAGAGGTGCGGTGCCCGTGGTGTGGCGCAGACGACGATCGAGTGGTCGACTCACGGGTCTCCGACGAGGGGGCCGCCATCCGCAGGCGGCGCGAGTGCCTGGGTTGCGGCCGGAGGTTCACCACCTTCGAGCGCGTCGAGGAGCAGCCGCTGTGGGTGGTCAAGCGCTCGGGCCAGCGCGAGCCCTTCGACCGGGCGAAGATCGTCGCGGGCGTCCAGGCGGCGTGCAAGAACCGGCCGGTGACCGAGGACATGCTCCACGCGCTCGCGTCGGCGGTCGAAGAGGCGTTGCGCGCCGCGTCGCCGGAGCCCACCACCCAGCAGGTGGGGATGGCCGTCCTCGAGCAGCTGCGGTCGCTCGACGACGTCGCCTACCTCCGCTTCGCGAGCGTCTACAAGGGGTTCGAGGACGCAGGGGACTTCCAGCGCGAGGTCGGGCTGCTCATCAAGACGACCGAGCCCAAGCAGCGGGCATGACCCGCACCGGCTGAGACGGTGGCCGAGCTCGTCACCCGGGTTCCCGAGGTGGCTCTGGCCGTCTACGCCCACCCCGACGACGCCGACGTGGCGTGCGGGGGGACCCTCGCCCGCTGGGCGGCGCAGGGTTGCGCGGTCCACCTCGTCGTGTGCACCGACGGGGGGCGTGGGACGACCGACCCGGCAACGAGCCCCGAGGAGCTGGCGCGCCGGCGGGCTGGCGAGCTCGCTGCGGCGGCCGCCGTCACCGGGCTCGCGTCGCACCGCGTCCTCGGAGCACTCGATGGAGAGCTCGACCGGCGTCGGACGCTCGTGGAGGAGCTCGTCACGGTGGTGCGCGCCGTGCGGCCCGAAGCCGTCCTCGGCCATGACCCCACTGCCGTCTTCTTCGGGCAGGAGTACTTCAACCACCGGGACCACCGCACGGCGGGGTGGGCACTGCTCGACGCCCTGTCGCCGTCGGCCGGGCTCCCGCACTACTTCCCTGCGGCAGGTCCCCCCCACCAGGTGTCGGTGGTGTACCTGTCCGGGACGCTCGAACCCGACGTGTGGGTGGACATCGGCGAGACCGTGGCGGTGAAGGCCGCCGCGGTCGAGTGCCACCGGAGCCAGTTCGCCGGTGCCGAGCCCGGTTGGGCGACCGAGGTGGTGAGGCAGCGGGCCGAGGAGGAGGGCAGGCGCGCGGGGGTCGCCCACGCCGAGGGGTTCCGTCGGCTCCGCCTCGGTGGCTGACCGGTCGCCTCGGCGGCCGGCGCCGCGAGGAGCCCCGTCGATCCTGCACGTCGACATGGACGCCTTCTTCGCGTCGGTCGAGGTGCTCGACGACCCGTCGCTCGCCGGCCGTCCGGTGATCGTCGGCGGGAGCGGCGCCCGCGGGGTGGTGGCGTCGTGCACCTACGAGGCGCGCGCCTACGGGGTGCACTCGGCGATGCCCTCGCTGCGCGCCCGTCAGCTCTGCCCGGACGCCGTCTTCGTTGCCGGCCGCTACGGGCGGTACGCGGAGGTGAGCGCCCGCCTGCGCGAGGTGCTGGTCTCCTTCACGCCCCTCGTCGAGCCGATCGGGCTGGACGAGGCGTTCCTCGACGTCGCCGGCGCCGTGCGGCTCCTCGGGGAGCCCGAGACGATCGGCCGCGCGATCCGCCTGCGGGTGCACGAGGAGCTCAGGCTGGACTGCTCGGTCGGCGCAGGGCGTTCCAAGCTCGTCGCCAAGCTCGCCTCTCGTGATGCCAAGCCGCGTGCCGGACCGACGGGGAAGGTGCCCGGAAGGGGTGTCGTCGTCGTGGGGGCGAGCGAGGAGGCCGCCTTCTTGCAGGCCAAGCCCGTCGAGCGGCTCTGGGGCGTCGGGCCGGCGACCGCTTCGCGCCTCGTCGGCCTCGGCGTCCGCACCGTGGGAGACCTGGCGCGACTTCCCGAGCCGGCGCTCGTGCGCGCGCTCGGGCGGTCCCACGGCCGACACCTCGCCGCCCTGGCACGCGGCGACGATCCTGAGCCGGTCGTCCCGGACCGCCCGGCGAAGTCGGTCGGCCACGAAGAGACCTTTCCCGAGGACGTCGCCGACCGCAGGGTGCTGCAGCGGCACGCACTGCGGATGGCCGAGTCGGTCGCCGGTCACCTGCGGTCGGCCGGCCAAGTTGGCCGCACCGTCACCGTGAAGGTGAAGCTCGCCGACTTCTCCCTCCTCACGAGGTCGCACACGATGGCCGCCGGGCTCGACACCGGCACCGCCATCGGCGCGATCGCCTCGGCGCTGCTCGAGACGGTCGAGCTCCCGCTCGGCGCCCGGCTGCTCGGCGTCAGCGTGTCCGGGCTCCAGCCGGCCTCCGCCGGGCGCCAGCTCCGCTTCGACCTCGACGCACCGACGAGTGCCTCGAGAGCGGGCAGCGCTGCTGAAGCCGCACGCCGCCAGGAGCACTGGAGCGAGGTGGCCGCGGCGGTCGACGCGATCCGCGCGCGGTTCGGGACATCGGCCGTCGGGTCGGCCTCCGGGGTCACTTGGCGGGGCGGCGGTCCGTGATTGGCACGCCCGGGGCGGGGTGGAGCTGCTCGTCTCGGACGCGGTGGGGCACCTGCAGGACGCGGAGCACGGTGACCAGCCCGACACCGCCCGCCACGTTGCCGAGGACCGCCCATCCCCCCTCCTCGGCCCACCTCAGGTAGCCGAACCCTGCGTGCCCCGCGATGAGTGCCGAGAACATCACGAGCGACGCCACCACGGCGTGGTCGAGCCGTGCCGAGACGATGAGGAAGGCGGCGACCACGGCCGGGACGGTGCGTGCCGACATCGACTCGGTCGCCTGCTGCATCCAGGTCATGAGCGTGATCACCGCGCCGCCGAGCACCGCGAGGGCGAACGAGCGCAGGTCGACGCCCAGGTGCGCGTAGTAGCGACCGTCGGCGCGCGCGGTGTGCGCCAGCCGGGGGAGCGCGTGCATCACGAACCACATGACGATCCAGCCGGCGGCGAGGTTGGCGACGAGCGTTCCCCCCCACAGGCGGAGCAGCGTGCGCAGCCGCGCCTGGCGCGCCATGACGGTGACGACCGGGATCAGGAAGTCCTCGGTGAACAGCTCGCTGCTGGCGAACGTGAGGGTGATGAACCCGATCGAGAAGGCCAGGCCGCCGATGAGCGTCGAGCCCGTGGCGTCCTCTACGACGAAGAGCGCGAGGACCCCCATCGCGACGTCCACCCCTCCCACCGCCCCGGTGGCGAGCAGGGACACGAGCCGCCTCGACAGACGTCGGCGGCCCTGGTCGACGCTCTGGAGGAAGCGCTGCTCCACCTCGACCTCCGCGACGGCGGGGTCCGTGGCGGGGTCCGACCCGACGCCGGGTCGCGGGGCGTTCACCGGATCAACATTCCCGCTGCGGCCCCGCGCAATCCGGGAGCGAGCACGACGCGAAGGAAGGGACCGGCGAGGTGACGGCGCTCCCGAGCTCGTCCTCGAGCGCGCTGAGCGTCCGCAGGATGAGCGGCTCGGACCAGGGCGGTCCCACGACGGCGACGCCGACGGGGAGCCCCTGGACGCTCCCGACGGGGAGCGTCGCCGACGGGTACCCCGAGACCGCAGCCGGCGACCAGCCGTTCCCGGCGGGGCGGTCCCCGAGGACGTGGTCGATCGGCCAGGCAGGGGCCATCGCGGGCAGGACGACGACGTCGACGCCCTGGGCGAAGAGCCGGTCCAGACCGTCCTCGCGCGTCGCCCGCTTGACCCGGTCGAGCGCCTCCAGGTAGGGGGGCGAGCCGAGCCCGTCGGTGGCGGCGGCCCGGCGCACGAGGTCGAGGGGGAACAGGTCCGCCCGCTCGCCCGGCTCGGCTTCGGCGTGCGCGAGGAGGTCTGTGAGGCGTGCCGGACCCCCAGCCGTGCCCTGCGCCCTCCGGCGGAGGTACTGCTCCATGCCGACCCGGAACTCGTGGAGCAGGACGGTCAGCTCGTCGTCCCACCACGTCGACGGGGGTGCGAGGCCCTCCACGGGGTCGACCAGCTCGGCGCCGGCCCCGGCGAGGGCGTCGAGCGCAGCGGTGAGCACCTCGTCGGTGGGGGCGTGGTAACCGGTGTACCCCTCTGCGCGCACCACGCCGACCCGCAGCCCCGCCGCCCCGGGGGAGGCGCCGGCGGACAGGTCGTAGCCGGAGGGCCGGCGGGCGCGGGTCGCCAGCGCGTCCTCCCCGTCGTCGGTGGCCCGGGCGAGCACGGCGAGGAGCTGCGCCAGGTCGCGCACCGTGCGCGCCATCGGCCCCGCCGTGTCCTGCGAGCTCGCGATCGGCACGATGCCGGTGCGGCTGACCAGTCCGAGCGTCGGCTTGAGCCCGGCGATCCCGCAGGCTGCCGCCGGGCAGATGATCGAGCCGTCGGTCTCGGTCCCCACTGCCAACGGAGCCAGGCGGGCGGCGACCGCCGCGGCCGACCCGGACGAGGAACCTCCCGGGCTCCGGTCGAGCGAGTGGGGGTTGCGCGTCTGGCCACCGGCTGCGCTCCAGCCGCTCGACGAGCGGCTCCCGCGGAAGTTGGCCCACTCCGACAGGTTCGTCTTGCCGAGCACGACCGCTCCGGCGTCGCGCAGCACCCGGACGAGAGGGGAGTCGGCGGGAGGGGAGGAGTCGCCGAAGACGAGTGACCCGGCGGTCGTGTGCATCGGCGCCGCCGTGTCGATGTTGTCCTTCACGAGGATGGGGATGCCGTGGAGCCCGCTCCGCCGGCGACCGGCGCGACGCTCGGCGTCGAGGCGCTCGGCGGTCTCCAGGGCGTCCGGAGCGAGCTCGATCACCGCCCGGAGCCAGTGCATCGCCTCGACCCGCGAGACGAGCGCTTCGACGACCTCGGCAGAGGTGAGGTCGCCGGCGTCCAGGTGCGCGCCGATGGCCGCCGCGTCCAAGGACGCGAGCTCGGCGCTCTGGGGGTGCGGGTCGTCGTCGGGCACCCCGGTCCGGTCCTGGGCCACGATCTAGCTCGAATGGCGGGGCTCGAAGCGGAACCGGCGCACGGCGACGACGACGCTGACGGCGCCCCAGATGGCGATCACGCCCAGGTCCGGAGGAGCCCACGGCGAGTGCCGGCCGAAGAGCTCGAAGGGCGCGAACGTGGCTGTGAGGAACGGCTTGAAGGGGAAGTACTGGGCGAATTGGGCCAGCGCGGAGCCCGGGGTGAGGTTGAACCAGAGACCCGACATGAACAGCATCACGAAGAAGACGATGCTGACGACCGGCCCCGCCGCGTCCTGATTGGGCACGACCGCGCTCGTGGCGACCCCGAGCGCGGTGAAGCACACCACGCCGAGCACGAGGGTGACCGCAAGCGGCAGCCAGTGGTCGGGGAGCCGGCCGCCGAACCCGAATCGACCGACCAGGAGCAGGACGACCGTCTGGGTGACCGAGATCACCAACGCGTTGAGGAGCAGGGCCGCGAACATCGCCCACGTCGGGAGGGGGGAGAGCCGGATCCGCTTCAGCAAGCCGGATTCCCGGCGGTTGACCAGTGAGATGGCCAGGGTGTTGAAGCTGGCAGACATGGCCCCGTACGCGGCGAAGCGCGGCATGTAGAACTGGACGTAGGTCACGTGGTCGTAGAGCACCCTGTCAGGCCCGCCCGTCGCGACGAGCAGCACGAGGAACGTGAGCGAGAACCCGATCGTGAAGAACGCCGCGAACGGGTTCCTCCAGAAGCTGAGCTGCTCGTAGTAGAGCTGCCTCGCCACCATCGCCGCTCCCCGCCTCACTGCCGCCCTCCCTGGCTGGCGCCGTACCCGACGAGGCGGAGGTAGACGTCTTCGAGGGTGGGTCGCTCGCAGGTCAGGGCAGGCAAGTCCACGCAGTTGTCCGCGGCCCAATTCGCAAGCAGGCGGAGCGCAGGGAGGGGATCGGGCGTGTGGATCGCGACGTGCTCGCCGCAGCACTCGGTCGGCTGGACCGGCAGGTCCGCTGCCGCGAGCCCCTCGGGGAGCCTGAAGCGGATCACCGCCTCGCTCGTCTCCCTCCCCCCCAGGGACTGGGGCGTCCCCGATGCGACGATCCGGCCTCCGCTCATCACGGCGACCCGCGTGGCGAGTGCCTCGACCTCGTCCATGTAGTGGGTCGTGAGGATGACGGTGGTGCCTCCGGTCGTGAGGCCCCGGACGACCTGCCAGGCGTCGCGGCGGGCGGAGGGGTCGAACCCGGTGGTGGGCTCGTCGAGGTACAGGATCTCGGGGTTCCCCACGATCCCGAGCCCGAGGTCCAGCCGGCGCATCTGACCTCCCGAGAGCGTCTTCACCTTGGCCCGGGCCTTCTCGGTCAGGCCGACGAGCTCGATCACCTCTGTGAGGTCGCGCGGGGCGGGGTAGTACCCCGCGTTGCGCCGGAGGACCTCCCGAACCGTCAAGTACGGCTCGACCGCGAGCTCCTGGAGCACGATGCCGGTGCGCTCCCGCAGGTGCGAGAAGGCTGACCGGTCGGCGGGGTCGAACCCGAGCACCTCGACGCGACCGCCGTCACGGCGACGGAAGCCCTCGAGGATCTCGACGGTCGTCGTCTTGCCGGCGCCGTTGGGGCCGAGCAGGGCGAAGACCTCTCCGGCCTCGACCTCGAAACTGACGTCCGACACGGCCTGGACGTGCCCGTAGCGCTTGCGCAGCCCCTCCACCACGATCACGCCCACGAGGCGGCGGGCGGAATCGAACCGCCGTACGGGGCTTTGCAGGCCCCTGCCTACACCACTCGGCCACGCCGCCAGGAGGTGGGTCAGCCTACCCGCCGCCCGCGAGGCACGGTCACCGGATGGCCCTAGGGCACCGAAGGCTGCGACACTTGCGACGCGGCGACGCGAGCCGCTCGACCGAGCCCAAGAGGGAGAGCATGCGCAACCCGATGTTCGTGTTCGACGACAAGACGGCGGACCTGGTCCTCGGCTACTGCCGGGATCGCCTCGCCCTCGATCCGGTGCCGCTCGACTTCGGCGGGTACGCGACCCCGCTCCACGACGTCTTCGACGGGCTCATCTCGGAGGTGGGCAACGACCCGGCGCGGGTGCTCGAGCTGTTCGCCACGCATCTTGCGACTGCGGTGATCTCGTCGGACAGCCCGAGGTTCGTCTCGTTCATCCCCGCGGCGCCGACCAAGGCGAGCCTCCTGTTCGACATGGTGGTGTCGAGCAGCTCGCTGCACGCGACCTCATGGCTCGAGGCCGCCGGCGCCGTCGCCGCCGAGAACCAGGTGCTGGGCGTGCTCGCGGGGCTTGCGGGCCTCCCGGCCGGGGCCGGAGGCTGCTTCGTCTCGGGGGGCTCGGCAGCGAACCTCTCGGCCCTCATGGTGGGCCGCGACACCGCGTCGGTGCGAGGACACGAGACGGACCGGCCGAAGTTCGCCGTGACCGAGGAGGCGCACTCCTCGGTCGGCAAGGCGCTCCGGGTCCTCGGTGTGGAGCCGTTCCTGGTCGAGGCCGACGACCACCGGCTCACCGGCGACGCCTTGGAGGCCGCGCTCGCCTCCGGCCGGCCCGGCGCGGCGGACGTCGTCGGCGTGGTCGCCACGGCCGGGACCACCAATGCCGGGCTGGTCGACGACCTCGCCGGTATCGGCGCCGTCGCCGCCCGCAGGGGCCTCTGGTTCCACGTCGACGGCGCGTACGGGGGAGGGGCGCTCTTCGCGCCGTCGGTGCGGCGGCTCTTCGAGGGGATCGAGCTCGCGGACTCCCTCGTGGTGGACCCGCACAAGTGGCTCTTCGGCCCCTACGACTGCGCGGCGCTGCTCTACCGGCAGCCGGCACTCGCCAAGGCCGTGCACACCCAGGACGCCGCGTACCTCGACGTCATCCACGAGGCCCTGCGCACCGACGGCGCCGCGGCAGGGCCCCACCGTGCGGACGAACCGTGGAACCCGACCGACTACGCCTACCACCTCTCTCGGCGCGCCAGGGGGCTGCCGCTGTGGTTCTCCCTGGCGGTCCACGGGACGAACGCCTACCGGGACGCCGTCGAGTCGGCGCTCGCTAATGCCAGGGAGGCGGCGCGCATCATCGAGTCGACTCCCTACCTCGAGCTCGTGCGGGAGCCGACGCTCTCCATCGTCCTGTTCCGCCGCAGGGGGTGGGCGCGTGCCGACTACGAGGCGTGGTCGGCGCGGCTGCTCGCCGACCAGGTCGCCTTCGTGACCCCCACGACCTGGGAGGGCGAGGCGACGGCGCGGCTCGCGATCCTCCACCCCGACACGACGTCGGACATCGTGCGCGAGATCGTGGGGACGATGGCATGAGGATCGAGCACGTCACCGCACCGACAGGGGAGCACTTCGACGCCCATGTCACCGCGGAGGGAACCGGACCCGGGATCCTGCTGCTCCAGGAGATCTACGGGGTGGGGGAGTTCCTGCTGGAGCGGGCGAGGACCCTCGCCGGCCTCGGGTACGTGGTGCTCGTCCCCGACGTGTTCTGGCGCGTCGAGCGCAACGTGTCGCTCGCCCACGACGAGGCGTCGCTCCAGGTGGCCTTCGGCTACATGGGCCGCTTCTCGGAGATCCCAGGAGAGGTGACCACCGCAGACCTGGTCGCCGCCCTCGGCCACCTCCGCTCCCTGCCCGAGGTCGTCGGCAAGGTCGCCGTCATGGGGTACTGCCTCGGCGGGCGCCTCGCGTACGAGGTGGCCGCCGCCTCCGACCCGGACGCGTGCGTGTCGTACTACGGCTCGGGCATCGCCTCTGAGCTGGACCTGGCCGAGCGCATCGACTGTCCGGTCCTGTTCCACTTCGGGGGGTCGGATCCCTACATCTCGCGCGAGGAGATCGACGCCGTCCGCGCCGCCTTCGCCGGTCGTCCGGGGACCGAGGTCGTCGTCCAGGAGCATGCCGGCCACGCCTTCGAGAACTCCTTCGCCCCGATGTTCTCCGACCCGCAGGCCGCCGCCAAGTCCTGGCCCGTCACCGTCGCCTTCTTGGAGAGGACCCTGCGACCGTGAGGATCGGCAACATGTACGGTCCGGACGCCACCTTCCTCGGCGTCCCCGCGGCAGACCTGGACGACCCCGCCTCCTACGACGGGGCAGCGGCCGTGGTGGTCGGCGCCCCCTTCGACGGCGGGACGTCGCACCGACCCGGGGCGAGGTTCGGCCCCCAGGCGATCCGTCTCACGGACTACCTCCCGCACGACGGGAGCCGACCGCACCTCGCGCTCGGGGTCGACCCGCTCACCGAGCTCGGCGTCGTCGACGTCGGGGACGTCGAGATGCCCTCAGGGGAGACCGAGACCTCGCTCGACAGGCTCGCCGCGGCGGTGGAGCGGATCGCACGCAGCGGCGCGGTCCCCGTGGTCCTCGGCGGCGACCACACCATCGCGCTGCCCGACGTGACCGGCGTCGCGCGCCACGTCGGCTGGGGGAGGGTGTCGGTCGTCCACTTCGACGCCCACGCCGACACGGGGGACACGCAGTTCGGCTCGCTCTACGGCCACGGCACGCCGATGCGCCGGCTCATCGAGTCCGGGGCGACGCGCGGTGACCGGTTCCTCCAGATCGGGCTGCGCGGCTACTGGCCCGAGCCCGAGACGCTGCAGTGGATGGCGGCGCAGCGGATGCGCTCCTTCGAGATGACCGAGGTCGTGGAGCGGGGGCTCGACGCCTGCCTGACCGAGGCGCTTCGGATCGCGACCGACGACTGCGACGGGGTGTTTCTCTCCGTCGACGTGGACGTGGTCGACCCCGGGCTCGCGCCGGGGACCGGCACGCCCGAGCCCGGCGGACTGTCGAGCCGGCAGCTGCTCGACGCCGTGCGCCGCATCGCCATGGAGGTCCCGCTCGCCGGCGTCGACGTCGTGGAGGTCTCCCCTCCCTACGACCACGCGGAGGTCACCGCCTACCTCGCCAACCGCGTCGTCCTCGAGGTGCTGTCGGGGATGGCCTGGAGGCGTCGGACGGGCGCCCGTCGGGCTGGCGCACCGCTCCTCGAGGGCCGCTGAGGCTCAGCCGCAGGTCCCCTTCGCCGGGGGCTTGGCGTGGAGCGACGAGTAGGCGAGCGCGTGGGGGGGCGCCACCACGTGGACCTTCTCCCCGTAGTGGCTGAAGGTCCACGCCAGCGTGACGTGACCGCCGTTGGTGGACGCCGCGCTCCCCCGGAGCGAACGCGGCCTGCCCGTGGCATTCGCGATGACGAGGGCGGCTGTGCCGATCATGCGGTGGTGCTTCTGTGTCCGGTAGAGGCCGCCGAGCACCTCGGTCGAGGGTGACCCCGGGACGGCCCTGCTCGTGACCGGCACGATGTTCGTCCGCAGCTGCGAGACGTTGGAGCGGGTGGTGATCCCGGCTTCGAACTGCGCGTAGGGTCCCTCGCCCTTCGTCAGCTTCACCCACCTGCCCGCGACGGCGGGGGCGTTCCTGGTCGGCACGCCGAGCTGGTCGATGACGGCGACCCGTGTGCCCTTGAAGTACACGGCCCCGTGCACGAGGCGCAGGTCGAAGTACGTTGTCCCGCCGCTGCAGCGTTGGAGGATGACCTGGCGGCCGCCGTCGGGCGCGGCGTCGCCGGCGATGTCGTCGGGCGCGCCGAAGGTTGTGGACCGTTCGACGTAGTGGTACGTCTTGGCGTTCGTGGCGGCGGCGATCGCCCGGTTGACGAGCCCGGCGGCGACCGACGCAGGGCTTGTCGGGGCGATGGCGGCTCCGATCCCGATCCCCGCTCCGAGGGCGAGGACGACCACGCCCGCCATGGCGAGGGCCCGGCGCCTCCGTCGCCGGCGCTCCTCGGGTGATCGAACCCGGGCAGGAGGCGGAGAGGGCCACGCGCCGAACCCGTAGGGACCGTGCTGGCCGTAGGGCGGCGGGAAGGGCGGGGGACCGTAGGGCCAGCCGGGGGGCGCGTAGGCCCCCGCGCCCCGATAGGCGTAGGGCGACGGGGCATGCCAGCCGTACTCGTCGGGGCCCGGCGGTGCGGAGCCTGTCCGGTCGCCGGGCGGCGTCGTCGGGTCGTCGGGCACCGACCGCAGCGTAGGACCCCGCCGGGTGCCTGCGGCGCGCGCCCACCATCCACCGACGTGGCACACCCCCATGTCATGCTCGCCGCCATGGCGTGGTGGCACGAGCACACGTTGCTCGCCTTCGACTTGGAGACGACCGGTGTCGATCCCTTCACCGACGTCCCGGTCTCCTACGCGCTCGTCGCGCTGCAAGACGGCGTCGTCGTGGGAAGCGATGCGTGGCTCATCGACCCAGGGCGCGAGATCCCCGCCGGCGCATCGGCGGTGCACGGCATCTCGACCGAACGCGCCCGTCGCGAGGGGATGACGCTGGGCTTCGCCGTGCGCCGCATCGCCGACGCCCTGGTGGACGCCTCTGGCCGGGGAGTGCCGGTCGTGGGCATGAAGCTCGACTACGACCTGACGATGCTCGACCGCTGCTACCGGCGGGAGACCGGCCGGGGCCTCGTGGACGCGGGGTTCTGCGGGCCTGTGGTCGACGCCCTCGTGATCGACCGTCACGTCGACCGGTTCCGTCCGGGAAAGCGGACGCTGCGCCACCTTTGCGCCTTCTACGGCGTCGAGCTCGAGGACGCCCACGACGCGGCCGCCGACGCGACGGCCGCGGCCCTGGTCGTGCGCGCGCTGTGCGAGCGCTACCCCGAGCTGCGGGCATCCAGCCCGGCCGAGCTGCACGCGGCCCAGTCCGAGTGGCACCGGGAGTGGGTCAGGTCGTTCCGCGAGTGGCGCGGGCTCGGTCCGTTGCCCGACTCGTGCTGGCCGATCGCCGCCGACGGACGAGGGACCGGAGCCAGAACGGCGGTGTGAGACGGGCCGTGCCAGGATGGGCTCGTGCGTGCCTGGGAGGTCGCCGGAGCGCCGTCCGGACGCCTGCGCCTCGTCGAGCGCCCTGTGCCCGAACCCGGACCCGGAGAGGTCCGCGTCGACGTCCGGGTGTGCGGCGTCTGCCGCACGGACTTGCACGTCGCCGAGGGAGACCTGCCGGTGCACCGGGCCCACGTGGTGCCGGGCCACGAGGTGGTGGGGACGGTCGCCGCCCTCGGCGCAGGCGCCTCGCGATTCGAGATCGGAGAGCGAGTCGGGATCGCGTGGCTCGCGTCGACGTGCGGCGTCTGCCGGTTCTGCCGCCGCGGCGCGGAGAACCTGTGCCTGCGCGCGGTCTTCACCGGATGGGACCGCGACGGCGGTTACGCGGAGTCGGCGGTGGTCGACGAGCGCTTCGCGTACCGGATCCCAGAAGGGCTCACCGACGACCAGGCGGCTCCGCTCCTGTGTGCCGGGATCATCGGCTACCGGGCGCTCGTGCGGACCTCCCTCCCTCCGGGGGGACGCCTGGGGCTCTACGGGTTCGGCGCGTCGGCGCACATCACCGCGCAGATCGCCCGCGCCCAGGGCGCGGAGCTCTACGTCGCGACCCGCTCGGCCGAGGCGCAGGAGCTGGCGCTCGAGCTCGGCGCGACCTGGGTCGGGGGCGCGGCCGACGCGCCGCCCGAGCCGCTCGACGCCGCCATCCTGTTCGCTCCGGTCGGAGAACTGGTCCGGCCCGCGTTGGCGGCGCTCGACCGAGGAGGCGTGCTCGCGGTCGCAGGGATCCACCTCACCGAGATCCCCCCGCTCTCGTACGACACGCACCTCTTCCAAGAGCGCGAGCTGCGGAGCGTCACCGCCAACACCCGCCGGGACGGTGAGGCGCTGCTCGCCCTCGCCCCCCGGCTCGGCGTCCGCGCGACGGTGCAGCCCTACGCGCTCTCCGAGGCCGACAAGGCGCTCGCCGACCTGGCCCAGGACCGGGTCCGCGGCGCAGCCGTGCTCCACGTGGACGGGTGGTAGCGTGGCCGACCGGGGCCGTTGGCGCAGCTGGTAGCGCACTTGCATGACGCGCAAGGGGTCGGGGGTTCGAGTCCCTCACGGCCCACCGCTCGAATCTGCCAGATCGTATGGCATACTGGGTTCGTGAGAACGACCCTGGAGCTCGATGACGCACTCGTCGCCTCTCTCATGGCGCGCCTTCCTGGGGTGTCCAAGACCGAGGCCATCCAGCGGGCGGTGCGCTTCTACCTCACGCACGACGCGGTCGACCAGCTCCGGCAACTCGCAGGAACGGTTGAGATCGAAGATGTTTCGCGGCATCTGCGCGCAACCGACCGAACGACGTGACGGTTCTGGCCGACACCTCGGTCTGGGTCGAGTATCTGCGGCGAGGCAAGGGATCGGAATCCGCCCGATTGGACGACCTCCTCGTGGCAGGCGAGGTATTGGTATGTGGCCCAGTCGTCGCAGAATTGCTGGCTTTGGCGAAGTCGGCTGACAGAGGGCGACTCTGGCTACTGCTCACCGGCTTGCCGTGGGCGGAGCTGGGACCGGTCCAGTGGCAGAGCGTCGGCGAAACGGCGGCACGTCTGCGAGAGCGCGGCGAGACCGTGGCGCTGACCGATGTCGAGATCGCCGTTGCTGCTGTTGACTCGTCTGCTCGGCTCTGGACTCGGGACTCGGACTTCAAGCGAGTTCGGGCTGTTCTGCCCGCCCTTCAATTCTTCGATCCCTGATGTGACCGCTACTCGACAGATGAGCCACGACGGTGATCCGATCTCGGATCTCATCCAGGTTCGAATACGAGCGACTACGGCCCACCGCTCTCGCCGTGCGATCTGCGGACTCGCGCGCCTGTGGCGTCGACGGCACCGGGCAGCTCCACGCGGACGTTGGCCGCTGGGGTGATGCACGGACGCGCCGATCCCGGCGGCCACGCCAAGCCCTCGACGGCGAACGCCGATCGGGGTCGCGCGGCGAGCCGAGCATTCACCACGAGCTGTTGGATCCGGGGCTCGCCCGCGGGCGTGAGGTGGATCGTGCACACCAGCTCGCCGTTCCTTCCCGGGATGGCCCAGGTGATGTCGGCAGGCGTGGTCGTCGAGACGATGTCGTCGCGCCCGTCGGGAGGCAGCAACGGGCCCACCTCGCTGATCCGCTGCTCGATGTCCGCACGGCGCTCGGAGAGCGGTCGATCGAAGTCGACGTTCGGAGCGAGAATGCGCGCGGCGAGCTCGTCGTCCCACTGCCTGACCAGCCGGTCCGCCAGCTCGCGCAGCTGCATCGTCTCGGGCCACATCGAGACCGTCGATGCCTCGGCCTGGTGCCGGTCAAGGACGCGGTCGAGTGCCAGGTTGCACAAGGTGACGGGATCGCCGCGATGGCTGTTGGTGAGGACCACGACCCCGTGTCCGGTCTGGGGGTGCCAGGTCATGTGCAGGGTGAACCCCGGGAGCCCCCCGGAGTGCGACACGATCGTCCCGCGATGCAGGTCGGTCGTGACCCGGAGACCGAGGGCGTAGCCGTTCATGGTCACGTGGAGCGCTCCGGCGGCACCCACGGAGAGCGAAGGTGCTCCCGAGATGTGGATGCGCTGGAGCTCGCGTCGTGAGGTCCTGCTCAGGGCGCCGACGTCGTCGTCGCGTGGCGGTCGGAAGGCGGAGCCGAGCCACGTGATCCATCTCGAGAGGTCGCGAACCGTGCTGACGATGCCGCCGGCCCCCGCGAAGGCGTCCGAGCTCTGTGGCTCGAACGGGACCCAATCGCCCGCCGCGTCGAGCGAGTACCCCGTCGCCCGGCGGACCCCGTCGGGGACCGCGCTGTCGAAGGTGGTCGATCCGAGCCCGAGTGGCGCGAAGAGCGCGTCTGCCACGAATGCCTCGAGCGGGCGGTCGACCGCGCGGCTCACTGCAAGGCCGGCCAAGGAGAAGCCGAGGTTGGAGTACTCGAACGTGGCGCCCGGGTAGTGGCTCAGCCGGACGCCGCCCGACACCTCCGACAGCAGTGTCTGCGTCGGCATGCCGATGAACGGGTCGACCCAGGCGTTGTCCTCGGTCAGGCCCCCGCACATGCTGAGCAGCATCCCGATAGTCGGGACTCCGTCCCGGAAGATGCTCGAGCTGCTCACCACGAATTCGGGCACGAACCGCGTGATCGGGTCGTCGAGGGAGAGGAGGCCTGCGTCGCGTGCCACCAGCGCGGCTGCGGCGACGAAGCTCTTGGACATCGACGCGATGGGGAACACGGTGTCGGCGTCCGGTGGCGCCCCCTCGGCGTTCGCGACACCGAAGCCGGTCGAGTGGACGAGGCCGTCGGCGCACACCAGGCCGTAGACGAGGCCGCGAGCCTGGTCCGATGCCGTGTACTGGCCGAACAGGGCGTCGAGCTCGGTCTCGAGGGGGACCTTGATGATCTCTTCGGACATCTGCTCCTCCGTGTGAGTCCTTCGGTGCGCGGTGGGACCATAGTTCCGGTTCCCGGCGACTCCGTGGGTACGATGAGCGCCTCGTGTCAGAGGGCTACCCGCAGTTCTCGGCGGCGGAGATCGACCGCAGGTGGTCGGCGGCCGCCGGGGAGATGGAGCGGGCGGAGGTCGACGCTCTCGTCGTGTACGGCGCCGACCGCGCCGGGGCCGCCGTGCAGTGGCTGACCCAGTGGCCGGTCACCCGGGAAGCCGCGCTGCTGTGGACGCCGGGAGCTGCGCCGCTGCTCCTCGTCCAGTACGCCAACCACCTCGACAACGCCGAGCGGCTCGCCACTGGCTGCGAGGTCCGCTGGGGCGGTGACTCGACCTTTGCGACGCTCGGGCACGAGCTCGAGCGTCGCCGTCCGGGTGGTCTCCGGCTCGGCGTGGTCGGGCCGCTGCCCGCGAGCGGCGCCGGACTGCTCGCCGCAGTGGGCGCCGAGCTCGTGTTCTTGGACCCTGCGTTCCAGCGCCTCCGGCTGGCCAAGTCGGCCGAGGAGCTGGAGTGGACCAGGCGAGGTGTGGGGCTCACGGATGCCGCGCTCGGCGCGCTCGCCCGGCGTGCTGGGCCGGGCACCAGCGAGACCGAGCTCGGGGCCATCGTGGAGAGCGCCTACGTTGGTCAGGGCGGGACGACGCACATCCACTACTTCTCGGCGACGCCGATGCGCCGCCCCGCGATGCGCGTGCCGGGCCAGTGGCCTGCGGACCGGCGCCTGCGCGCCGGCGACGTGGTCTCCTGCGAGGTGAGCGCCAGCTGGTGGGGGTATCCGGGCCAGCTCCTCAGGACGTTCACCGTGGAGGAGCCGCCCACCCCGCTGTACCGCGAGCTGCACGACGTGGCCGTCGCTGCGTTCGACGCGATCTCGGCGCGGGTCGCGCCGGGGACCACCGGCGCCGAGCTCGCCGACGCGGCACGGGTCATCGAGTCCGCCGGCTTCACGACGTGCGACGACCTGGTCCACGGTTTCGTGGGCGGGTACCTGCCGCCGGTCGTTCCCGG
>Ga0209061_1001012_pt1 | contig 53281 bp, 43 predicted proteins | sample Coa_R1_10_FD_187157 | JGI IMG/M metagenome (GOLD analysis project Ga0209061, IMG submission 187157) | Surface soil microbial communities from Centralia Pennsylvania, which are recovering from an underground coalmine fire - Coalmine... | ecosystem: Environmental > Terrestrial > Soil >... | reverse complement strand
CTGCCAGCCCGCCACGGGGGCGGCGGCCATGCGTCCCGCTCAGGCTGGCGTGAGGCCGAGATCGCGGCCGGGCGGGCTGGGGGGCCTGTTGACCAGGGAGTGGGCGGCCATCACCAGGTAGTCCCAGAGCTGGGCGTCGAGAGCCGGGTCGAGGCCGAGTTCGTCGAGCGCCGTCCGCATGTGCCGCAGCCATGCGTCCCGCTCGGCCTCGCCGATCGCGAAGCGCGCGTGCCGCATCCTCAGCCGGGGATGGCCGCGCAGCTCGTCGTAGGTGCGCGGGCCGCCCCAGTACTGGATGAGGAACAGGCGAAGATGCTCCTCGGCCGGCCGCAGATCCCGTGACGGGTACACGGCCCGCAGCACCGGGTCGGTGGGGACGAGCTCGTAGAACCGGTGCACCAGGCGCCGGAACGTCTCCTCGCCGCCCACCGCCTCGAAGAAGGTACGCGGCTGGCCTGCCGGGGGCGCGTCCCCTGCCGGCGCGCCGTCCCGCGGCACGCCGCCCTCCGCCGGCGTGCTGTCCCGCGGCACGCCGCCCTCCGCCGGCGTGCTGTCCCGCGGCGGCGCGCTGGCGCCTTCCGCCGGGGTGCCGTTTCCTTCCGGTGGCGCGCCGTTTCCTTCCGGTGGCGCGCTGTTTCCTTCCGGTGGCGTGCTGTTTCCTTCCGGTGGCGTGCTGGTGCGGACGCGGCTGCCCGCCTTGGACTGGTCATCGTTCATGGCTCCTACAAGCCTACGGCTGCCCGGTGCCGGGCTGGCCCGCTGCTCCGCTGCGCACGGCGGGCGTGACGGCGCGCCCGCCTGGCCGCGAGCGGCCGGAGACGGCGGGCAGGTCATAACCCCGGCAGCGGTCCCGGCCGGATGCGGCAGCCTCACCCGCCGGGTCCCCTGCTGCCGGGTCCAGCGCCCGCGGGGCCGGGGTTCGGGGGACCGGGATCGGCGGGGCCGGGGCTGGCGGGGCCGGGGCTGGCGGAGTCGGGGAGAGCGGCGGCGTCGAGCGCGGACTTGAGCCGCTGACGCAGCTCGCGCGCGACCTCCCACTGCCGCAGCGGCGGGGTCCTGACCACGGCGCGCATCACGATCGCGCTGCTGGAGATGTCCTGCACGCCCCATACATCCGGTTTTTCCAGCATCAGCGCCCGCCACTGCGGATCGTCCCACATGGCGGACGCGACCTCCTCCATCACGGCACGGGAGCGCGCGATGTCCCTGTCGTAGGGGAGGGGCAGGTCGACCACTGCCCGGGCCCACCCCTGGGACTCGTTGCCGACCTTCTGGATCGTGCCGTTGCGGACGTGCCACACCACCCCGTTCACGTCACGCAGGCGCGTGACACGCAGGCTGACCGCCTCGACGGTGCCCGTCGCGCCGTCGACGGTGACCACGTCCCCGACCCCGTACTGGTCCTCGATCAGCATGAAGATACCGGAGATGAAATCCTTCACGAGGTTCTGCGCGCCGAAGCCGACCGCGACGCCGACCACCCCCGCGCTGGCGAGCAGGGGCGCCAGGTTCACGCCGAGGTCGCCAAGGGCGGTGACCACCGCGATGCCGAAGACCGTAACCGATGCCACGCTGCGGAGGATCGAGCCGAGGGCGTGGGCGCGCTGACGCCGCCGCTCATGGGCGAGTGCGTGCGCGGCTGTTCCCGGGGGTGCGGTCCCGGCGCCCGTGATGATGCTCCCGCCGGCCGGGCTCACCTCCACAGGCACCGGGTCCCCCCCGGCACCTTCCAGGCTGCCCGCGGCCCGGGACCCGTGCCCGCGCCGGAACCGGCGCCGGGCCCCGCTCGTGGCGGACGTTCCTGGCAGGGACCACAGGCGGTCGCGGATGGAAAGGTCGGCGGCGCGCTGCGTGGCCCGGTCGATCAGCTTGTGCACCAGCGCGCGGACCAGCAACGCGAGCACGGCCAGGAACGCCAGCCGCAGCACCAGGACAATCGGGTGGGCCAGGTAGACGGCGGTCAGCCTGGCCGCGGCGGGACTGTGCGTGGTGTCCCAGACGATGCGGCAGGCGATGCCGGGGGAATGCCCGCAGTTCCCCGTGAGAGTTCCCGGCAGGTGCGCCAGATTGATGCCGCTGACACGGACGCCGGGCAACGAGCCGCCGGCGTGCGCATGGCGGGGCAAGCCGCTGGCGTGGACGTGCGGAGGCAACGGGCTCCTTCCTTCGGTCAGGTGGCGGCCGGCTGGCGCCGGCTGTTCGCGAGCACTCCATATCGTCGCCGGCCGCAGCTCTTTACTGGCTGCTTATTGGGCAATTTGCCGTTCTATGGGGCGCTTTGCCGATGCGGGAGTCATCCACGCTGGGGCGGCCTGGCGACTGACTGCTCCGCACGCCCTTACTCTTATAGTGACGCGACCGGCGATGGCGTGATCCTTATGGAGTGGCGGAGGCGTGGCTTAGCGGACACACTAGGAGCACGGTGCTCCTTGCGACGAGATGCGGTCGGCGGAGGTGGGGGAGTGCGACGAGTGCTGCTGCTCAACGTGACGTATGAGCCGCTGACCACCGTTGGCCTCCGTCGCGCCGTGTGCCTGGTGCTCTGCGGCAAGGCGGAAGTAGTCCACGACGACATGGCAGGAACCGTGCTCCGCTCGGCCTCGGTCACACTGGCCACGCCCTCGGTGATCAGGCTCTGCCGCTATGTCCGGGTCCCGTACCGGAACCGGGTACCGCTCACCCGCGCGGCGCTGATGCGCCGCGACAACTACCGGTGCGCGTACTGCGGGCGCCGCGCCGAGACGATCGACCACGTGGTGCCGCGCAGCAGGGGCGGCCAGCACGTGTGGGAGAACTGCGTCGCCTCGTGCATGACGTGCAATCACCGCAAGGCCGACCGGCTTCTCGACGAGCTCGGCTGGACGCTCGCCTCGGTTCCCGCGGTACCGCGCGGCGCGCACTGGCGGCTGATCGGCGTCACCCACGACGACGATCCCCAGTGGGCCACCTACCTGCGGGCACCCAGCGCCGCCTGAGCAGGCGCCGGCGCCACGTCGCCGGGTCACGCCCCCAGGGCGTGACCCGCCGGGCGGCCCGGCGGTGGCACGTCGGATGCCAGCATGTGCTCATGCCTTTGCCGGCGGTTCCACGGGCACGCCGCCGGTGTCATCGGGCACAGTAGTCCTCGTACAGCGCGGCACGAGACCGGGATGAGCACGAGAGGACTGCGATGGCAGAGCGGATTTGTGTGACGGGAGCGAGCGGGAAGGCCGGCCGGGCGGTGGTGCGGGACCTGCGTGAGCACGGCTACGACGTGACGGCCACGGACGTCGCGGTTACCAGGGAGGACCGTGAGGCCGGGATGCTGCGCGCCGACCTGACGGACTTCGGGCAGGCCCTCGAGGCGCTGCACGGCGCCGAGGCCGTCATCCACCTGGCGAACATACCGGCGCCCGGGCTTCACACCCCGGCGGTCACATTCAACGCGAACATCACGATGAACTTCAACGTCTTCACGGCCGCGGCCCGGCTCGACCTGAGCCGGGTGGTGTGGGCGTCGAGCGAGACGACACTCGGACTGCCCTTCGACGTGCCGCCGCGGTACGCACCCGTGGACGAGGACCACTACCCGGTCCCGACGACGACGTACGCGCTGTCGAAGGTGGCGAGCGAGACCGTCGCAGGGCACATCGCGCGGTGGTCGGAGATCCCGTACGTCGCGCTGCGTTTTTCCAACATCATGGCGCCCGCCGACTACCAGCGCTTCCCCTCGTTCTGGGACGACCCCAGGAAGCGGAAGTGGAACCTGTGGGGATACATCGACGAGCGGGACGTGGCCGCCGCATGCAGGCTGGCGCTCAGCGCCCCGGCCGACGCCGTGGCGGGCAGCCCGGCCTTCATCATCGCCGCGGCGGACACCGTCATGAACCGCCCGTCGGCCGACCTGCTGGCCGAGGTGTTCCCCGATGTCCGGCTGACCCGCGAGGTGGGCGAGTTTGGCACGCTGCTCGCCATCGACCGTGCCAGGAAAGTGCTCGGCTTCGAGCCCGCCCACTCCTGGCGCGACCACGTCCCCGCGGACGCCGGGAAGGCGCGCTAGTGCCGTGGCCGGTTACGTTCGCCTCGTCCGCAGCGCCGATCATGGCCGCCTGCGCGCGCCTCGGACAGGGCAAAGGCTGGCTGGGGCGGCACTAGGGTGCCCGCTGAATTGGGTTCTGACGGGTGGCCTGGTGCCTGGTGCCATGACGGTGCCAGGTGTTCAGGACGGTGGAGACGGCCAGGCCGATTCGCTGGGCGAGGCCGTGATCTGCCCGGCTCGCACCGGTGTAGTACTCGGCTCGCACCGGTGTAGTACAGGTGCCGCCGGCGGCCGGGCCCGCGGACGGGGCCTCCGGCGACCGCGGTGATGCCGGGCCAATATCAATTCCGATGACGCGTGCGACCCGTTCGATGTCCATGTCCTGGGCCAGCAACGTCGCCTGACGCCGCCAGGCGACCGCCGCGACCATGCAGTCGGTCATCCCGGGTGGCGTGATTCCGGCCTGCCGGCAACGGCGGTAGATGCGGATCGCGCCGCCGAAGTCGGCGGCCGGATCGAGCGGCCGGGAGGGCGGCGATGAGGGAGAACGGGACGGGCCTCTGTGATGAGTCAGGACGTCCCTGATGGATCAGGGAGCCCGTGATGGATCAGGACGCCGGAGGCGGCTGCCGGCAGCGGGAAGCTGCCGGAAGAAGCGAGCATCACCATCTCCCGCCACCCGGCGGGGAACCCGGCCTGGCGGTCCGGGCAGGCGTCTCGTGCCTCGCCGGGGCGGGCCTGGCGGCGTGCCCGCAGCCGGCCGGGCCGTGTGGGTGCGGCGGGAAGCTTCTGGGCGGCCCGGTGTTGCACCGGGTATGAGGTCACCTACGAACCGGGTATCGCGATGACGGCCCCCGGCGGGGACGCGCGCCTCGCGGGGCTGCGCGGGAAGCTGGGCAGGACCGGGATCTGGATGCCGCCGCCGGGCGGCGCCGAGGAGGAATGGCGCGCCGCGGCAACCGAGATCGAGCGGCATGGTTTCGGGTCGGCGTGGGTCGGCGGCGGGAACGCCGCGCCGGACTCCTTCGCCCAGCTCGCGTCGCTGCTCGAAGGGTCGGAGCGTCTTGTCGCGGCCACCGGGATCGCGAGCATCTGGGCCTGGGAGCCCGGCGAGATGCGCGCCGTCGCGGAGGATCTCGCGCGGCGCTTCCCCGGCCGCTTCGTTCTCGGCCTGGGCGTCAGCCACGCGCCGCTCGTCGAGTCCCTCGGCCAGACCTACGAGCGGCCGCTGGAGAAGATGCGCCAGTTCCTCGACGGCATGGGCGAGCCCGCCGGGGAGGGCGATGCCGGGACGGCGGGGGAGCGGCCGGCGTGCGTGCTCGCGGCGCTGGGGCCGCGGATGCTGGAACTGGCGCGTGACGGGGCGGACGGGGCCCACCCGTACTTCGTTCCCGCCGCGCACACGGCCTTCGCCAGGGAGATCCTGGGGCCGGGACCTCTCCTGGTGCCCGAGCAGGCGGTGGTGCTCGAACAGGACCGGCCCGCCGCCCTGGCCGCGGCGCGCGCCTACATGTCCATGTACCTGAAGCTGCCGAACTACGTGTCGAACCTGCACAGGCTCGGGTTCACCCCGGAGGACACCAGCGCCGGCGGGAGCGGCCGGCTGGTGGACGCGATCGTGCCGCACGGGCCCTCCGCTGTGGCCGCGCGCATACGGGAGCACCTGGACGCGGGCGCGGACCACGTGGTGGTCCAGCCGCTGGACGCCGAGGGGAAGTTCTCCCTGGGCCTCCTCGCCCCGCTCGCGGAGGCCCTCGCCGGCATCTGACCGCCGGCGTCCCTCGTCAGGGCCTGGCCGGCCGGAGGTGACCGGCCAGTAAGGGAAGCTGGGATGGCGGATGTTACGTTCGGCATCAGAAAGTCGCGGCCAGGGCCGGATGGCGCGCGGCGACCAGCATGCGGGCAGGGAGGCACGTCGATGCGGCGTGAGATATTCACCAGCGAGCACGAGGCGTTCCGCGACATGGTGCGGGCCTTCATCGCGCGGGAGATCACCCCGTACCACGACCAGTGGGAGCGGGACGGGATCGTGCCGCGCGAGGTGTGGCTGGCGGCAGGCCGCGCCGGGCTGCTCGGCATCGACATCGACGAGAAGTACGGCGGCGGCGGCAACCCCGACTACCGGTACTACCTGATCCTCGACGAGGAGCTGGCCAGGGCGGGCGCGACGGGTCCCGCCTTCGGCGTGCACAACGACATGATCGGCCCCTACCTGCGCCGGCTGTGCACGCCGGAGCAGTGCGAGCGGTGGCTGCCCGGGTACTGCTCGGGGGAGAACATCGTGGCGATCGCGATGACCGAGCCCGGCGCGGGCAGCGACCTGCAGGGCATCCGCACCACGGCCGTCCGCGACGGCGACCACTACATCGTCAACGGGCAGAAGACGTTCATCTCCAACGGCCAGCTCTGCGACAGCGTCATCGTGGTGGCGCGGACCGACCCGGCCGCCGGGTACCGGGGGATCAGCCTGCTCGTCGTCGAGCGCGGCATGCCCGGGTTCGAGCGGGGCAGGAACCTCGACAAGATCGGCATGCACGCCCAGGACACCTCGGAGCTGTTCTTCACCGACGTGCGGGTGCCCCGGGAGAACCTGCTCGGCACCGAGGGTGGCGGGTTCATCGCCCTCATGCAGAACCTGCCGCGCGAGCGGGTCACGATCGGCGCGACGGCGCTGGCCGGGGCGGAGAAGGTGTTCGAGGACACGCTGGCCTACGCCAAGCAGCGGCAGGCGTTTGGCCAGCCGATCGGGTCGTTCCAGCACAACAAGTTCGTGCTCGCCGAGATGGCGACCGAGCTTGCCGTCGCCCGGGCGTTCACCGACCGGGCGGTGATGGAACACAACGAGGGGAAACTGTCCACCGAGGACGCCTCCATGGTCAAATGGTGGAACACCGAGCTCGCCAACCGCGTGGTCGACCGCTGCCTGCAGATGCACGGCGGCTACGGCTACATGCGCGAGTACCCGGTCGCCCGCGCCTGGACCGACATGCGCGTGCAGTCCATCTACGGCGGCACCACCGAGATCATGAAGGAGATCATCGGCCGCGGCCTCGGCGTGTGAGAGCCGGCCGCGGCCGCGGCTCCCGGCCGGCGCCAGAAGAACCATTGAGCCGAACGGGTGGGTGTGACACGGTCCGCGAGAGCCGTGATGCCTAAAGTTGCCCGCTGAAGGCGGCGTTCAGCAGCGACTGCCGTAGCGCGTCGACGATCTTGCCGGTCCTGGAAGGTTCGAGGGTGACATCGACGGCATCGAGCCGCCGCAGCCGGTGCAGGATGTCCCGCCGGGTATGGTATTACGTAGTAGAAGTAATACGAGTTACCAACAGGAGAGCGCCATGGTCCTGAACAGCAAGGGACAAGTGACGATCCCTGCGCACCTGCGCGCCAAGCACAACCTGCACGAGGGTGACGAGGTGGAGGTCGTCGAAGTCGGCGGCACGTTGCAGATCGTGCGCACCGGCGACGCGGAAACCCGGGGGCAGCGCCTTGCCCGCCGCCTGCGCGGCACGGCTACCAGCAAGGATATCGAGGGCATGAGCACTGACGAGATCATGGCATTGCTCCGTGGCGAGTGACGGCACCACAGCGATCCGGTCCGCCACTCTCGTCGACTCCTGTGTGCTCCTGGACGTCGCCACCGGCGATGAGCAGTGGGCGGAATGGTCAGCCCAGCGGATCGCGGAGGCGATGGACGCCGGGCGCGTGGTGATCAATCCCCTGATCTACGCGGAGGTCTCGGTCGGCTACGACAGCGCCGAAGCGCTGGATAAGTTCCTCCCCGCCAGCGACTACGAGCGTGAGCCTCTGCCCTACCGGGCTGGTTTCGCGGCAGGCAAGGCGTTTCTGCGGTACAGGCGGGCAGGCGGCGACAAGCGCTCCCCGATGCCGGACTTCTACATCGGCGCGCACGCCGCGCTCGCCGGATACCGGCTGCTCACCCGCGGCGCCAGCCGGTACCGCACCTACTTCCCGACGGTCGAACTGATCACGCCCTGAGGGCTGGGCGCCTGCATGGTTACCCTTTGCGGCCAACCCCCGCGTAAAGCCAGATCGTCTCCGGGTCACCGGCCGCCTCGTCCTCCGGCCGCCAGAACGGAAGCTGGACAAGGCCAGGCTCCACGAGCTGGAGCCCGTCGAAGAAGCGCGCGATCTCATCCCTCGTCCTGAGCACGAACGGGGCTGTGGCCTCGTCGTACCCGCGTACCGCGGCCATCGCGCGCTCCGGGCTGAAATCCTGCGTGCCGTGCGAGATCGCCAGGTAACTCCCTGGCGGCATCGCGTCCCGTAGCGTTCGCACCAGCCGGTGCGGCTCCTCACGGTCCCTGATGAAATGCAGGACCGCCACCAGCAGGACCGCGATCGGCTTACCGAAATCCAGGAAATTCCGGACGCCGGGGTTACCGAGCAGCCCCTCGGGGTCGCGCAGGTCCGCGTGCACCACGCTGACCGGGCCGCCGCCGGCCAGCAGGGACCGCGTGTGGGCGATGACGATCGGGTCGTTGTCGACGTAGACGACACGCGCGCCGGGGCTGATCCCGTGGATGACCTCCCTGGTGCTGCCCGGCGACGGTATCCCGGTCCCGATGTCAAGGAACTGGCTGATCCCGTTCCGGGCCAGGAAGCGCACCACCCGCCCGAGGAAAGCCCGGTTCGCCACCGCCATGTCCCTGCCTTCCGGCAGGAGCGTGAGCACCTGCCCGGCCGCCTTGCGGTCGGCCGCGAAATGCGCCTTGCCGCCGAGGTAGAAGTCGTACATCCGTGCCGGGTGGGCAACGCTGGTGTCGATGTCCGGCAAGTCGGCGGCATCGTCGGGTAGCAGGCTCTTGAACCACGCGCGTTCTTCCGTCATGGCCGTTCCTTCCAATCGCTGCCGTCCCGTCCGCCCCGCCGCGCAACCCAGCTTAACGACGTGCCGCGCGAGGACCGGCGGGCCGGAGTGGCGCGTCGCCGCGGCCTATGCTGAGAGGCATCGGCCGGTTCACGAGATCGGCCGTATGGTGAACGGTCGTGAGCGGCGACCCGGAGATCCCGGGCGCCCGGTGAGCGGGAACGGAGCGGCGGCATGGCTGACTCGGCACCTGGTGCGGCGGAGCGACGGCGGGAGCTCATCGTGCCGGAGGAGGGCTTCTGGCCCGCCCCGGAGATCCCGCAGCCGAACATCTACCCGATGGAGTGGCACGTCGACACCGCCAAGCTGGCGGCGATCTACGAGAAGTCCAAGCGCACCGTGTGGAACCCGGCCGACCTGCCGTGGGACGGGCTGCGCGCCGAAGACTTCACCGTGCAGCAGCGCCTCGGGATCATGTACTGGTTCGCGGTGCTCGCCAACTTCGACGCCTCCGGGCCCGCCGTGTTCGCCCGCGCCACGATCCACGCGTTCGAGCAGCACGAGGAGGACCCGGTCCGCAAGTGCTTCTTCTCGATCACCCGGGACGAGATGAACCACGAGGAGTGCTGCCAGCGGACGATCGCGAAGCTGTGGCCGGGCGGGCCGCTGGACTGGACGCCGCGCACCGACCTGGAGCGGGCCGCGCACAACAACATCGCCTGGCTGTACCACAACGGCGGCCGGTACTGGAACGGCTACAACTCCGCGGTCGGCAAGTACTCACTCGCCGTGCTGTTCACCAGCTTCATGATGGGCGAGATGGCCGCGTCCACCCTGTTCCGCGGCATGGCGTCGGGCACGCGGCACCCGGTGTTCAGCGAGATGTTCTCCCGGATCGGCCGCGACGAGTCCCGGCACCTGCAGATCTGCATGACGATCCTGGAGAAGGAGTGGCCGGGCCTCACCGACGACGTCAAGAGCCTGATCACCCGGCAGCTCCGCGCCGGGTTCGTGTTCCTGTCGATGATCCTGTGGGAACCGCCGGGCGGGTTCTGGGACCTGCCGCCCTACTTCCTGCCGAACCACCGGGTGCTGATGGACCACGCCCGCGACGCCGGCCTTGGCGTGCTGTCGTATGCGGAGCAGGCGGAGAACTGGCGGGTGGCCATGGCCCGCGTCCGGGCGATCGTGCAGCGCTGGGGCATCGAGTTCCCCGCCATCCCTGAACTCGACATCGACGGCGTGGACGTCGCGGCCGACCTGAGCCCCGAGGACATCATCCCGGTCTTCTAGCCGGCTCCCGCCGGTGCGCATCCTGCCCTGCCCCGGTACCGCGCCGCAGGCGTGCCCCGGGTCCCTTTCGCATGCGTGTCCATCCCGCAGCCGGACAGATGGGCGTGGCACAGCCCTGGATGCGGATGCGCGGGCTGGCGGCGTGGCCCCTGGTCATCGCCTGACGCGGGCCGGAGATTTGGGTCATTCGTTGTCTTGAATCGTTTGCCTTTATGGCGGTAGGTTGGGCGTCATGATCGCGCCCCGGACTCCGGCCGCCGCTGAGGATCCGGCCGCCGCCGCGGAACTGCGCGGTGCTGGCCTGCGGGTGACGGCCACCCGCGTCGCACTGCTGAAGACCGTCCGGGACGGTGACCACCTCGGCGTCGAGGCGATCGCCTCCGGGGTGCGCGATCGCATAGGCCACGTCTCCCTGCAGGCCGTGTACGAGGCCCTGCACGCGCTCACCGCGGCCGGGCTCGTCCGCCGCATCGAGCCGGCCGGCAGCCCGGCCCGGTTCGACGGGCGCGTCGGGGACAACCACCACCACATCGTGTGCCGGTCGTGCGGCGTCATCGCGGACGCCGACTGCGCGGTCGGCGAGGCGCCCTGCCTGACCGCGTCCGACGACCACGGCTTCGCGATCGACGAGGCTGAGGTCGTGTACTGGGGCCTGTGCCCCGGCTGTTCCACCGCCCGAGACCCCGGAGCACTGTGATCCATCTAGTTCGGAAGGACTGCCATGCCTGATGACCGTGACGTAACCCCTCCTGGCACCTCGACGGAAGAGGCGGGTGGCTGCCCGGTCGTGCACCAGCACACCCCGCACCCGACCCAGGGTGACGCGAACCAGATGTGGTGGCCGGACCGGCTCAACCTGAAGATCCTCGCCAAGGACCATCCCGCGGCCAACCCACTCGGTGCCGGCTTCGACTACGCCGAGGCGTTCAAGTCCCTCGACCTGCCCACCGTGAAACGGGACATCGAGCAGGTGCTGACCACCTCGCAGGACTGGTGGCCAGCGGACTTCGGCCACTACGGGCCGCTGATCATCCGGATGGCGTGGCACGCCGCGGGCACCTACCGGATCCATGACGGCCGCGGCGGTGCCGGCCGCGCCCAGCAGCGCTTCGCGCCGCTCAACAGCTGGCCGGACAACGTCAGCCTCGACAAGGCCCGCCGGCTGCTGTGGCCGGTCAAGAAGAAGTACGGCCGCAAGCTGTCGTGGGGCGACCTGATGGTCCTCGCCGGCAACGTGGCACTGGAGTCGATGGGCCTGAAGACGTTCGGCTTCGGCGGCGGCCGGGTGGACGCGTGGGAGCCCGACGACGACGTCTACTGGGGCCCGGAGGCCACCTGGCTCGGTGACGAGCGCTACCACGGCGACCGGGAGCTCGAGGAGCCGTTCGCCGCGGTTCAGATGGGCCTCATCTACGTCAACCCGGAGGGCCCGAACGGCAACCCGGACCCGCTCGCCGCGGCCCGCGACATCCGCGAGACGTTCCGCCGGATGGCGATGAACGACGAGGAGACGGTCGCCCTGATCGCCGGCGGCCACACCTTCGGCAAGACGCACGGCGCGGCCCCGGACGAGGCCGTGGGCCCTGCCCCCGAGGCTGCCCCGATCGAGCAGCAGGGCCTGGGCTGGAAGAACAGCTACGGTACCGGCAAGGGCGCGGACGCGTGGACCAGCGGTATCGAGGTCACCTGGACGCCGACCCCGACCAGGTGGGACAACAGCTTCTTCGAGATCCTGTTCGGGTACGAGTGGGAACTGACCCGCAGCCCCGCCGGCCACTACCAGTGGAAGCCGAAGGGTGATGCCGGCGCCGGCACCGTCCCCGACCCGCAGGACCCGAACAAGCGCCGCCAGCCGATGATGCTGACGACCGACCTGTCGCTGCGGTTCGACCCGATCTACGAGCCGATCTCACGGCGCTACCTGGAGCACCCCGACGAGTTCGCGGACGCCTTCGCCCGCGCGTGGTTCAAGCTGACCCACCGCGACATGGGGCCGAAGGTGCGCTATCTCGGCCCGGAGGTCCCGGCGGAGGACCTGATCTGGCAGGACCCCGTGCCGCCAGTGGACCACGAGCTCGTCGGCGCCGCGGACATCGCCGCCCTCAAGCGGCAGGTCCTCGACTCGGGCCTGTCGGTGCCGGAGCTCGTGTCCACCGCGTGGGCCTCGGCCTCGACCTTCCGGGGCAGCGACAAGCGCGGCGGCGCCAACGGGGCGCGTATCCGGCTCGAGCCGCAGAGCGGGTGGGAGGTCAACAACCCGGCCCAGCTCGCGACCGTGCTGCGCGCCCTGGAGGCGATCCAGCGGTCCTTCAACGCCGCCCAGAGCGGGGGTAAGAAGATCTCGCTGGCCGACCTGATCGTGCTCGCCGGCTGCGCCGGTGTCGAGCAGGCCGCGAGGGACGCCGGCTTCGGCATCGAGGTCCCGTTCACGCCGGGCCGCACCGACGCGTCGCAGGAGCAGACCGACGTGGAGTCGTTCGCCGTCCTTGAGCCGAAGGCCGACGGGTTCCGCAACTACGTCGGGAAGGACAACGGGCTGCCCGCCGAGCACCTGCTGATCGACCGGGCGAACCTGCTCACCCTGAGCGCCCCGGAGATGACGGTCCTCGTCGGCGGCCTGCGCGTGCTCGGCGCGAACTACGACTCCTCGAAGCTCGGCGTGTTCACCGGCAGGCCCGGGTCGCTGACCAACGACTTCTTCGTCAACCTGCTCGACATGGGCACGACGTGGCAGCCGAAGGACGGGGACGGGCAGACGTTCGAGGGCCGCGACGCCGCCACCGGCGAGCTCAAGTGGACCGCCAGCCGTGTCGACCTCATCTTCGGGTACAACGCCGAGCTGCGGGCGATCGCGGAGGTCTACGCGAGCGACGACGGGCGCGAGAAGTTCATCCGCGACTTCGTGGCGGCGTGGGACAAGGTGATGAACCTCGACCGGTTCGACCTCGCCTGATCCTGCGCCAGGGCCTGGCGTCCGGGCCGGCCGGCGCCGGCCGGCCCGGACGCCCCCTGACCTGCGATCAGCGAGGCAGTGTGCCGTACTGCGTTACCCGCTTCGTCTTGCCCGCAAGGGCCGCCCCGGCGAACGTCTTGGCCAAGATCGCCGGCGCCAGGCGCGCCGTACCCGGCGTTCTCCCGGACGCTGGCGGAGAACAGGGTCGGGCCCTCGAACGCGCAGCCGATTTTCCCGCCGGGGCTGGGACGGTGATGGCCGGCTCGGTGTCGAGGACCTCGCAGGCCCACGGCGCCGCAGTCGCCGCCTCCTGGCCGGCCGCGAGTATGTAGCCCATCGCCTCAGCCGTCCACTGTCACCGCATTTTCTCCGCGGGAAACTCACCAGGTCAAGGCGGGACTGCGAGGCGGGCCGGCGCCGCGGCCCGCCACGGTCTTGCATGATTATGCATCGGTGTGCATATAATTCTGCTCGTGTCCAAGGTGCTCACTTCCCTGCCCGCCGGCGAACGCGTCGGGATCGCCTTCTCCGGCGGCCTCGACACCTCGGTAGCGGTCGCGTGGATGCGCGAGAAAGGCGCCGTGCCGTGCGCCTACACCGCTGACGTCGGCCAGTACGACGAGCCCGACATCGCCTCGGTGCCCGGGCGCGCCATGGCATACGGCGCGGAGGTTGCCCGGCTGGTCGACTGCCGGGCGGCGCTGGTGGAGGAGGGGCTCGCAGCCCTGGCCTGCGGGGCGTTCCACATCCGGTCCGGCGGCCGCGCCTACTTCAACACGACCCCGCTCGGCCGGGCCGTCACGGGCACCCTGCTGGTGCGCGCGATGCTCTCCGACGGCGTGCAGATCTGGGGGGACGGCTCCACGTTCAAGGGCAACGACATCGAACGGTTCTACCGTTACGGCCTGCTCGCCAACCCATCGTTGCGGATCTACAAGCCGTGGCTGGACGCGGGCTTCGTCAGCGAGCTCGGCGGCCGCAGGGAGATGTCGCAGTGGCTGGCCGTCCGCGGCCTGCCCTACCGGGACAGCGCGGAGAAGGCCTACTCCACCGACGCCAACATCTGGGGCGCCACCCATGAGGCCAAGGCGCTGGAGCACCTCGACGTGGGGATAGAGATCGTCGACCCGATCATGGGCGTGCGGTTCTGGGATCCCGCCGTCGAGGTCGCCGCCGAGGACGTCACGATCGGCTTCGAGCGGGGGCGGCCGGTGACGATCAACGGCAAGGAGTTCGCCTCCGCCGTTGACCTGGTGCTGGAGGCCAACGCCATCGGCGGCCGGCACGGCCTTGGCATGTCCGACCAGATCGAGAACCGGGTCATCGAGGCCAAGAGCCGGGGCATCTACGAGGCGCCGGGGATGGCGCTGCTGCACGTGGCCTACGAGCGGCTTGTCAATGCGATCCACAACGAGGACACCCTCGCCAGCTACCACACCGAGGGGCGGCGGCTGGGCAGGCTGCTGTACGAAGGCCGCTGGCTGGACCCGCAGGCGCTGATGCTGCGCGAGTCGCTGCAGCGCTGGGTCGGGACGGCGGTCACCGGCGAGGTGACCCTGCGGCTGCGGCGCGGTGAGGACTACTCCATCCTGGACACGTCCGGGCCGGCGTTCAGCTACCACCCGGACAAGCTGTCCATGGAACGGACCGAGGACTCCGCCTTCGGGCCGGCCGACCGCATCGGCCAGCTCACCATGCGCAACCTCGACATCGCCGACTCCCGCGCCAAGCTCGAGCAGTACGCCGGGCTCGGCCTGGTCGGCAGCCCGCACCCGGCGGCGGCCGGTGCCGCGCAGACGGTCCCGGCCCACCTGATCGGCGCCATGCCCGAGGGCGGGGCCGAGGCGATCGCCTCCCGCGGGCCGGGAGGCAGGCCATGGCCGGCCGGCTGGGGCCACGACGTCTCCGGCGGGGACGAGCTGCTCGATCACGCCGCGATGGAGTCCGGCACCGACTGACCGTGCGTGCCGCGCCCGGGGCGCCGGCTACCCGGCCGGGCGGCCGCCGGGTACCGTTTCGGAGTATGACGACGACTGTGCCAGCTTCCGCACCGGCGGCACCGGCCACCGCACCGTTCGGCCGGATGCTGACGGCGATGATCACGCCGATGACGCCTGACGGCGCCGTGGACTATGACGGGGCGGCGCGACTGGCGGCCTACCTCGTCGACGAGATGCGCAACGACGGCCTCGTGGTGAGCGGCACCACGGGCGAGGCCCCGGTCACCAGCGACGCCGAGAAAGACCGCCTGCTGCGGGTTGTGCTCGAGGCGGTCGGCAGCCGTGCCATCGTCGTGGCCGGCGTCGGCACGAACGACACGGCTCATACGAAAGAGCTCGCCCGCCAGGCCGAACGCGCGGGGGCGCACGGGCTGCTCGTCGTCACCCCGTACTACAGCAAGCCGCCGCAGGAGGCGCTGGCCGCGCACTTCACGGCCGTCGCCGACGCGACAGGGCTTCCCGTGCTGCTGTACGACATCCCCGGCCGCGCCGGCACGGCGATCGCCACCGACACGCTGGTCAGGCTGGCGGAGCATCCCCGGATCGTCGGCGTCAAGGACGCCAAGGACGACCCGGCCGCCACCTCGTGGGTGATGGCCCGCACCGGCCTGGTCTACTACTGCGGCACTGACATGCTCAACCTTCCGTGGCTGTCTCTCGGCGCGGCCGGCTTCGTCAGCGTCGTCGGCCACGTCGTCGGTGACCGGCTGCACGAGATGATCGACGTGTTCAGTGCCGGGCAGACCGGCCGGGCCAGGCAGATCCACCTGAAGCTGCTGCCGGTGTACGCCGGGATGTTCCGCAACCAGGGGGTGGTCATGACGAAGGCCGCGCTTGCGATGCTCGGCCTGCCCGCCGGCCCTGTGCGCGCGCCGCTGCTCGACGCGACGCCGGCCGAGGTCCGGCGCCTCCGCGAGGATCTGGAGCTCGGCGGGGTCAAGCTTCCGGCGGCGGCCGCGTGAGCCACCCGCATCCCGAGCTTCCCCTGCCCCCGCCGCTGGCGCCTGGTGCGCTGCGCGTCGTCGCGCTCGGCGGCCTCGGCGAAATCGGCCGGAACATGACCGTGTTCGAATACGGCGGCCGGCTGCTCATCGTGGACTGCGGCGTGCTGTTCCCCGAGCCCGACCAGCCGGGCGTCGACCTGATCCTGCCCGACTTCGGCTACCTTGACGGGCGCTTCGACCTCATCGAGGCCGCCGTCCTCACGCACGGGCACGAGGACCACATCGGCGCGCTGCCCTACCTGCTGCGCGAGCGCGCCGACATCCCCCTGATCGGCTCGAAACTGACGCTCGCCATGGTGCGCAGCAAGCTGACCGAGCACCGCCTGACCCCGGTCATGACGCAGGTGCGCGAGGGAACCCGGCACCGGTTCGGCCCGTTCGACCTGGAGTTCTTCGCCGCGAACCACTCGATCCCCGACGCGCTCGCGGTCGCGATCCGCACCCCGGCGGGCCTGGTGCTGCACACCGGCGACTTCAAGATGGACCAGCTCCCGCTGGACGGGCGCCTCACCGACCTGGGCGGATTCGCCCGGCTCGGCGGCGAGGGCGTGGACCTGCTCATGGCGGATTCCACCAACGCCGAGGTGCCCGGGATCGTCACCAGCGAGCGGGATATCGCGCCCGTCCTCGGCGAGGTCTTCGCGGCCGCGGACAAGCGGATCATCGTGGCCTGCTTCGCCTCCCACGTGCACCGCGTCCAGCAGGTGCTCGACACGGCGGCGGCCCACGGGCGCAAGGTCGCGTTCGTCGGCCGGTCCATGGTGCGCAACATGGGCGTCGCCCGCGATCTCGGCTACCTGCGCGTGCCGGCCGGGATGCTGGTGGAGCCGCGTGAGGCGGAGGAGATGCCGCCGCAGGACGTGGTGCTGATCTCCACGGGATCGCAGGGCGAGCCGATGTCCGCGCTTTCCCGGATGGCAGCCCGCGACCATCCGATCCGCATCGCGTCCGGTGACACGGTCATCCTCGCCTCGTCGCTGATCCCCGGCAACGAGACCGCCGTCTACCGGGTGATCAACGGGCTCACCCGCCTGGGCGCCCGCGTCGTGCACAAGGGCAACGCCCTCGTCCACGTCTCCGGCCACGCCCACGCGGGCGAACTGCTGTTCGTCCTCAACATGACACGGCCGCGGAACTTCATGCCGGTGCACGGCGAGTGGCGGCACCTGCGCGCGCACGCGCGCCTTGCCGCGCTGTCCGGCGTGCCGGAGGACAGCATCGTCACCGCCGACGACGGCGTCGTCGTCGACCTGGCGGACGGGCGGGCGACGGTCGCGGGGGCGGTGCCGTGCGGCTACGTCTACGTGGACGGCCTGTCGGTCGGCGAGGTGACCGACGAGCAGCTCAAGGACAGGCGGATCCTCGGGGACGAGGGCTTCATCTCCGTGGTGATCGTGGTCGACTCCACCAGCGGCAAGATGGTCGGCGGCCCGGAGATGCACGCGCGCGGCTCCGGCATCGACGACGCCGCGTTCGCCGGCGTGCGTCCCCGCATCGAGGAAGCACTGGAACGCGCCGCGGCGGAGGGGATCAACGACGCCCACCAGATCCGCCAGCTTGCCCGCCGCATCGTCGGCCGCTGGGTCAGCGACAACTACCGCCGCCGCCCCATGATCATCCCCGTCGTCGTGGAGGTGTAGGGCTCATATCCGCCGCCGGGGGCGCGCGGGGGGCTGGTACCGTCGGGCGGTGTGCACGCCAGGATCGGCAGGGATCGGGCTGGGCGCGTGCCGGGAGACGGTGTGCGCGCCAGGAAGGGGAACGACCGGGATGACAGCAACGTGGCTTGACACGCTGGCGGACAAGGCGCTGGAGCGCGAGCCGCCGGCGCGCGAGGAGGCGCTGGCCGTGCTGGCGAGCGGCGACGACGAGCTGCTGGACGTCGTGGCCGCCGCGTTCCGCGTGCGGCTGAGGTACTTCGGCCGCCGGGTCAAGCTCAACTTCCTCGTCAACGCCAAGAGCGGCCTGTGCCCCGAGGACTGCCACTACTGCTCGCAGCGGGCCGGCTCGGCCGCGGACGTGCTCAAGTACACCTGGCTGAAGCCCGCCGAGGTGCTTGCCGCCGCCGAGGCGGGGGTCGCGGCCGGGGCCAAGCGCGTCTGCCTGGTGGCGAGCGGCCGCGGCCCGGCGGACCGCGACGTCACCCGCGTCTGCGAGATGATCTCGGCGTTCAAGGAGCGCCACCCGGACGTGGAGGTCTGCGCCTGCCTCGGCCTCCTGGCGGAAGGCCAGGCCGGGAGGCTGCGGGAGGCCGGCGCGGACGCCTACAACCACAACCTGAACACCGCCGAGGCCCGCTACGGCGACATCTGCACCACGCACTCCTACGCCGACAGGGTCGCCGTGGTGCGGCAGGCCAAGGCGGCGGGGCTGTCCCCGTGCTCCGGGCTGATCGCCGGGATGGGGGAGAGCGACGCCGACCTGGTGGATGTCGCGTTCGCGCTGCGTGAGCTCGACCCCGACTCGGTTCCCGTCAACTTCCTCATCCCGTTCGACGGCACGCCGCTGGCCGGCGAGTGGACCCTCACCCCGCAGCGGTGCCTGCGGATCCTCGCGATGGCCAGGTTCGTCTTCCCCGACGCGGAGGTCAGGATCGCGGGCGGGCGGGAGATCCACCTGCGCAGCCTGCAGCCGCTCGGGCTGCACATCGCCAACTCGATCTTCCTCGGCGACTACCTGACAAGCGAGGGGCAGCCGGGCGGCAAGGACCTCGAGATGATCGCGGACGCGGGATTCACCGTCGAGGGGGCGGAAGAGCCGACGCTGCCCGGCCACCGGCGCGACCTGGTGCGTCCGCGCCGCCGTGGCGCGGGCACGCCCCTGCCCGCCAATGCCTGAGCCGTCCCCGCCGTTGCGCCGCGCCGTCCCCCGCCCCTGCGCCGCGACACGCCAAAGGGGTCCTTCGGCCACGGGGCGTTTGTCGTTACGGTGGTCACCATGGCTACCCGTGCGCCCAGAAGTTCTGCCCGCCCGCGTAGCGAGGGGGCCGCCGCGGCACGCACGGAGCCCGTTACCAGCTCCCGCCGTAAGAAAGGCAGCGGCACGGAACGCAACGCCACCACCCGTTCGGCATCCGGGCGGAAGACGCGCCGGGGCGCAACCACGCCCGCGGCGGGTAGCCGCTCGGGAGGCACCGCGGCGGCCCGCCGCCCCGGACGCGCGCCAGCGGGCCGCGGGGCAGGCCGCCGCCGGGGGGCACAGCAGCCGCCCGCCAGGGCCGAGGACCCGATCCTCATCCTCATCGGCTGGATCGGCAAGGCTGCCACGGGCGCCTGGATGGTGCTGGCGGGGACGCTGGGGTTCACGGCGCGCCGGATCGGCTCGGGCGCGCGTGACCTGCCCCCCGAGCACCGCAGGGACGGGCTCGGCCTGTTCTACCTGTGCTGCGCGATCGTGCTCGCGGCCAGCATCTGGTGGCGCATGGACAACGCCGTGGGCCGTGCCGTGCTGGCGGCCGCCCGCGGCGCGTTCGGCTCGGTGGCGTGGGCGATCCCCGTGCTGACCGCCCTGCTCGCCTGGCGTTACCTGCGGCACCCGCACCGCAACTCGGAGACGGGCCGGGTGCTGGTCGGCTGGGCCGCGCTCATCGTCGGCGCACTCGGCCTCGTGCACATCGCCCATGGCACGCCGGTGCCCGCCGACGGTGCGGCCGCCATGCAGGCGGGAGGCGGGTACATCGGCTTCGCCGTGTCCGCCCCGCTGGCTGCGGCGCTGACGCCCTGGGTGGCGGTGCCGCTGCTCGTGCTCGTCGCCGCCTTCGGCGTGCTGGTGATCACCGGCACGCCGCTGCACAGGGTCCCTGAGCGCCTCACCGAGTTCCGCGACCTCGCCAGCCAGGGCGGCCAGGGGCAGGCGGGCGACGCCCCCGCCGGCGGCGAGATGGCAGGCGGGGAAGGCGGCAAGCCGGAAAGCGCCGCCCGGCGGGCAGGCGGGCAGCTCGCCAGGGCCGTGCGCGGGGCAGCGCGGGCGGCGATCGAGGTCGGCGACCGGGACAAGCCCTACGACACCCCGATCCTCGGCCAGGACACCAGCGGCAAGCAGGCAGGGGCAGGGCAGCCCCCCGGCGGGCCGCAGTCACCGCCGCACGGGACGCGGGAGAGCGACGACGGGCTGCTCGAGGCGCTCGGGCTGATGCCGCCTCGTCCTGCCGCGCACGCGGGCACGGAGGGCCGTGAGGGACCCGGGCCGGCGGGCACGGGCCAGGACGGGGGACCCGTCGCCGCCCAGCACGATCCCGGCGAACCGTTCAGGCACCCGGAGCAGCTCATGCTGACCGGGGCGGCGGACGGCAGCTACACGCTCCCGCCCGCCGCCCTGCTGCGCCCCGGCACGCCGCCGAGGCAGCGGACCAGGGCCAACGATGCCGTGGTGTCCGCGCTGTCCGAGGTGCTGGAGCAGTTCAGCGTGGACGCGCAGGTCACCGGGTTCACCAGGGGGCCGACGGTGACCCGCTACGAGATCGAGCTGGGCCCCGCCGTCAAGGTCGAGCGGGTGACCGCGCTGTCCAAGAACATCGCCTACGCGGTGAAGAGCGCGGACGTGCGGATCATCTCCCCGATCCCCGGCAAGTCCGCGATCGGCGTGGAGATCCCCAACGCCGACAAGGACATCGTGAGCCTGGGTGACGTGCTCAAGTCTCCCCTCGCGGCGGGTGACCATCATCCGATGGTGGTGGGGCTCGGCAAGGACGTCGAGGGCCGGCCGGTCGTGGCCAACCTGGCCAAGATGCCGCACATCCTCATCGCGGGCGCCACGGGGTCGGGCAAGTCAACCTGCATCAACGGGCTGATCACCTCGGTCCTCACCCGGGCGACGCCGGACGAGGTGCGCGCGATCCTCATCGACCCCAAGCGGGTCGAGCTGACCATCTACGCCGGGATCCCGCACCTGATCACCCCGATCATCACCAGCCCGAAGAAGGCGGCGGAGGCCCTGCAGTGGGTGGTCGGCGAGATGGAGCGCCGCTACGACGACCTGGCCGCCTCCGGGTACCGGCACATCGACGACTTCAACAAGGCGGTGCGCGCCGGCAGGCTCACCGCGCAGCCCGGCAGCGAGCGCGTCTACCAGCCGTACCCCTACCTGCTGGTGATCGTGGACGAGCTGGCCGACCTGATGATGGTCGCACCGCGCGACGTGGAAGATGCCGTGGTGCGGATCACCCAGCTCGCCCGCGCCGCCGGCATCCACCTGGTGCTTGCCACCCAGCGGCCGAGCGTGGACGTGGTGACGGGCCTGATCAAGGCCAACGTGCCGTCCCGGCTCGCGTTCGCGACCTCCAGCCTCGCCGACAGCCGGGTCATCCTCGACCAGCCGGGCGCGGAAAAGCTCGTCGGCCAGGGTGACGCGCTGTTCCTCCCGATGGGGGCGAGCAAGCCGCTGCGGCTGCAGAACGCGTTCGTCTCCGAGAAGGAGATCCGCGACATCGTCGCGCACTGCAAGAAGCAGGCGGCCCCCGTCTACTCCGAGGACGTCACCGCCCCGGCCGAGCGGGCACGGGAGGCCGACGCCGACATCGGCGACGACCTGGAACTGCTCGTCCAGGCGGCTGAGCTGGTTATCAGCACCCAGTTCGGCTCCACGTCGATGCTCCAGCGCAAGCTGCGGGTGGGGTTCGCGAAGGCGGGAAGGCTCATGGACCTGCTGGAAAGCAGGGGTATCGTCGGGCCAAGCGAGGGATCCAAGGCGCGGGACGTGCTCATCAGGCCGGACGACCTTGGTGAGGTCCTCAGCTCACTGCGCGGGAGCTGACGCCGGGGCGTGACGAACCGCCGGCGGGAGCTGACGCCTGCGGCCCCTGCCGGGTAAGGAGGGGCCCCGGCATCATGGTTCTGCATCGCCGCATACCGGCAACAACGGCTTCATTCATCACAGGCAGGATGTCTACACTTGGTGATGGCACCCGCACGCAGGGACGGCATGTGACGACGAGCCACTCCACCGGAGGCCCTGTGAGCGATACCGGCAACCGGCCAGCGAGCACGCGCCCTGCGAGCACGTGCGAGCGGCCGGTGCGGCGAGGCGGCGGGGAACCATGCAATGGCTGGCGCGTGACGCGGGCATGTGGGCAGGCAGGGTGGGTGACGGTGCGGCCGTCGCTCTTGCCGGTGTCGCGGACGTATCTGGAGGCAGAGCGTGAGCATCGGTGACACGCTGGCGGAGGCCCGCCGCGGGGCAGGTCTCACCGTGACGCAGGTCAGCCAGCGGACCCGCATCAGGGAGACCATCATCCGCGGTATCGAGCAGGATGATTTCTCCGCGTGCGGCGGCGACTTCTACGCGCGGGGCCATATCCGCAGCATCGCGGCGGTGGTCGGCGTCGACCCGGAACCGCTGATCAGCGAGTATGACGAGGTGCACGGCTCGCCGCAGGCGATCAGGGCAGCCGAGGCCTTCGAGCCGTCCACGCCGATCAAGATAAAAGAGCGCAGGCGCTTCAACTGGACAATGCTCTTGGCTGTTGTCCTGCTCGCCGTGATCGCCTACGGGGCGTACCGGCTGTACGGCGGCTCGCTGCACTCGCACGGCCGCCGCGTGGCAGCGGCATCGCATCCGCCGGGCACGCCACATGCCACGCCCAGCGCCCGGTCGGCATCACACAGCCCCTCGCCGTCCGCCGCGGCCAGCCCGGCCAGCGATGAGGTGGTCATCAAGCTGACCGCCGTCCAGGACTGCTGGGTGGACCTCACCGACACCAGCGGGACGACGATCTTCAGCGGCATTGTCCCCGCGGGCTCCTCGAAAACCTGGAAGGACCGCCATCCGGTGACTCTGCGTCTCGGCAATCCGGCAGGGGTCGTGCTCACCGTGGACGGGAAGAAGCAGTCGCCGGGCACCGCACAGCCCGTCACGCTGAGCTTCAGCCCCGGCGGCACGTCGGCGAGCTTCAGCCCCAGCAGCGCGCCGGCGACTTTCAGCCCCGGCAGCCCGTCGGCCGGGTGAACTGCCCCGGCTTTATGAGCTGCCCCGGCCTTACCGTAGTCTGCCGGTGTGCCTTCGAGTTCGAGCGGCAGCGCGCGCCGCAGGGTCAGCCTCGTGACACTCGGCTGCGCCCGCAACGAGGTCGACTCTGAGGAACTCGCCGCGCGCATCACCGCGGCCGGCTGGGAGCTTACCGGCAGCGACGGTGACGCCGTCGGTGACGGACCGGACGTGGTGCTCGTCAACACGTGCGGGTTCATCCAGGCGGCCAAGCAGGAATCCATCGACGAGCTGCTCGGCGCCGCCGCGTCAGGCGCCAGGGTCGTCGCTGTCGGGTGCCTGGCCGAGCGGTACGGCGCCGAGCTTGCCGAGGCACTCCCCGAGGCGCAGATTCTCAGCTTCGACGACTACGGGGATATCGCCGCCCGCCTCGATGACGTGCTGGCCGGCAGGCGCCGCGCCGCGCACACCCCGCGTGACCGCCGCAGGCTGCTCCCCATCAGCCCGGCCGGCCGCCCCGCGGCGGCTGCCCGGCCTGCGGTGGCCGCCCGCGCCACCGGCGGCCTGCCGCGTGCGGGCGGCGCGGCGGCCGCGAGCGACCTGCCGCCGGGGGTCGCGCCGCCCTCAGGGCCTCCGGTGCTGCGCCGCAGGCTCTCCCACGGCGTGGCAGCACCGCTCAAGATCGCATCCGGCTGTGACCGCCGGTGCTCCTTCTGTGCGATCCCATCGTTCCGCGGCGCGTTCATCTCGCGCAGGCCGCAGGAGATACTGGCCGAGGCCTCCTGGCTCGCCGGGCAGGGAGTACGGGAACTCGTGCTGGTCAGCGAGAACTCCACGTCCTACGGCAAGGACCTGGGGAACCTGCGGCTGCTCGAGGAACTCCTGCCCTCCCTGGCGGAGGTCCCCGGGATCGAGCGGGTGCGGGTCAGCTACCTGCAGCCCGCCGAGCTGCGCCCCGGCCTGATCGACGTCATGGCGTCCACGCCGGGTGTGGCCCCCTACTTCGACCTGTCCTTCCAGCACGCGAGCGGCCCCGTGCTGCGCGCGATGCGGCGTTTCGGCGGCAGGGAGCGCTTCCTGGCCTTGCTGGAACGGATCAGGCAGGCCTGCCCGCGAGCTGGCGTGCGGTCCAACTTCATCGTGGGATTTCCCGGCGAGACCGCCCGGGACCTGCGCGAGCTCGAGCTGTTTCTCGCCGACGCCAGGCTGGACGCCATCGGGATCTTCGGCTATTCGGACGAGGACGGCACCAGGGCGGCGTCGCTGCCGGGCAAGCTCCCCGCCGCGGAGATCGCACGGCGGGTGGAGGACGTCGCTGACCTCGCCGAGGAGCTGATGTCCCAGCGGGCCGCGAGCCGGGTCGGCGAGGCCGTGGACGTGCTGATCGACAGGCGGCTGGACGACGGCTCGTTCGAGGGCAGGGCCGCCCACCAGGCACCCGAGGTGGATGGTGTCACCACCGTCCGCGCCCGCGGCCGGCTGGCACTGGGCCAGGTAGCCCGTGCCACGGTCATCGCCTCCGAGGGGGTGGATCTCGTGGCCACGGCAGGCCCGCCCGTGCCGCCCGCGGGCCCGCGGTGACCCCGCAGGGCGCGGCCGGCCGGCCGGCGCGGCCAGGTGATGGCTGCGCCGCCCCGCCCGGCCTGCTCAACGTCGCCAACATGCTGACGGTGCTTCGCCTGGTGTTCGTGCCGCTGTTCGTCGCGTGCCTGCTCGCCGGCGGGACGGCGTGGCGCCTGACGGCGTTCGCGCTGTTCTGGGCCGCGTCGCTGACCGACCTGCTCGACGGGTGGCTGGCGCGCCGGCACGGTCTCGTCACCGACTTCGGCAAGGTGGCCGACCCGATCGCCGACAAGTTCCTCACCGGGGCGGCGCTGGTCACCCTTTCCGCGCTCGGCCAGCTTCCCTGGTGGGTCACCGGCCTGATCCTGCTGCGCGAGTTCGGCATCACCGCGCTCCGGCTGGCGGTCATCAGGCACAGGGTGATCGCCGCCAGCCGGGGCGGCAAGGCGAAGACGGTGCTCCAGATGGTCGCGATCAGCCTCTATGTGCTGCCGGGGTGGGGGCTGATCGGCGTGGCGCGCTTCCCCGTCATGGCCGCGGCCGTGGTGATCACGGTGCTGACGGGCGCCGGCTACGTGGTCCGTGCCGTGCGCCTGTACCGGGGCGCGGGTTCCGGGTCGTCACAGGCGCGGGCGCGCGGCACCCCGGGATGATCGCACGGCACCCCGGGATGATCGCGCCGCACCCCGGGATGATCGCGCCGCACCCCGGGGGTGACACGGAGAGAGCGCTATGAGACATCCTCTGCCAGCCTCAGGCCGCGTTCTTGGGTGCGCGGCTGCGGCTGGCTGCGCGGATGGCTCCGCCGCCGGGGGTGCCGTCTCACTTCAGGCCCCGTCAGTTCAGGCCCCGTCAGTCCCCGAAGGTGGAGGGAGCGAAGCGCTGCCCGGGAGTTCCAGATGACGAAAGAAGGCAGTGCCATCGGCGAGGACGCGGCAGCCAGCGGAGGCACCCGGGGCCCGGCGGGCCCGGAGGGACTGGCCCGGCAGGTCATCGCGTCGCTGCGGGCATCCGGGCAGACCGTGGCCACCGCAGAATCCCTGACCGGGGGGCTGGTCGCGGCGGCGCTGACCAGCGTTCCCGGCGCGTCAGCGGTGGTGCGGGGCGGCATTGTCGCCTACACGTCCGACCTGAAGGCCGCCCTGCTCGGCGTTCCCGCGTCGATGCTCGGTGAGCACGGGGCTGTCCACCCCGGCGTGGCGGAGGCGATGGCGGCCGGTGTGCGGGAACGGCTCGGCGCGGCCTACGGCGTCGCTACCACGGGCGTCGCAGGCCCGGACCCGGCGGACGGCCAGCCGGTAGGCACGGTCTACATCGCCGTCAGCGGGCGGGGCGGCACCGTCGTCCGCGGCGCCACCTTCGGCGGGGACCGCGGCCGGATCCGCAGGCTGACGGTGGAGTGCTCGCTGTCGCTGCTGCTGGGGCGACTCCGGGAAGAGACCAGGTGATTACAGCGTTACGTCATGAGCGAACACGTCGCGGCACAGGCTCCCGTACTGGTTGCCCGGCCAGGTACGGTGGAGATGGACGGTTCTGCCTCGGGAAGGAGTACGACGATGGTGCTGCTTCGTCACTTGCTCGGTGACGTGCTGCGTCGGCTACGCCTGCGGCAGGGCCGCACGCTCAGAGAGGTGTCCGCCTCGGCGCGCGTATCGCTTGGCTACCTTTCCGAGGTCGAGCGGGGGCAGAAGGAAGCCTCGTCCGAGCTGCTCGCGGCGATCTGCGATGCCCTCGGTACCCCGCTCTCGCAGGTGTTCCGCGAAGTGTCCGATAACTTCGCGCTGGCGGAGCTGCAGAACGAGGCGGCGCTCGAGGGGTCGGGGGAACTGGCGCTCGCCGCGCCGCGCGAGGTGGCTATCAGCCCGATGCGGCGGCCCGCGTTCGGCCGCGACGACATGACCGCCGGGCCTGTGGGGCCGTCACGGGAGTTCGGGAACACGGAGCGGCAGGTACGCGACGTCACGGACATGGTTCCGGTCTGATCCGGCCGGCGCCGCCGGTCCTGTCCTGCCTAAGCTCAGGACGAGCAGGTCCACATCGGGGAATTGAGGGAACACCGCGCCTGTCGTCACGAGCCGCCAGCCTGCGGTCACTGCGGACGCTGCCAGGCAGGCGTCCATCCAGAGCTTCGGTGACGCGGTCGTGACTGTTCTCCGCCACGCCAAGGCCACCGCTCTCCGTCACGCCAAGGCCACCGCCACCCCTGCATAGCGCCGCGAATGTCCGGGTTCTCGCTGGAACGTCCCAAGACCCCGGGGTCACAGGCCCCCTCACCGCCGGCTGTCAGCGGATGGCTTCGGCGAGGCCGAGGACCTCGGCGGCAGCCTGGGCGCTCGCCCGTGACGCGCCGTAGGTGGCCAGGTAGGTGAGGAAGGTGCCCGCCGGGGGCTGCCAGAGCGGCAGCCCCATCTCCACCACGACAGCGCCGGGCCGCCGGGCCAGCAGGGAGCTGGCCAGTGCCCGGGTGTCCTCGTCGCGGTGGGCGTCCCGCACGACCACGACAAGCGGCCTCCCTGCGGCCGCCTCGAGCGCCCCGGCAGCGCTGTCGCCTCCGCCGCCTGCCGAAGTGCCCGTGCTGCCAGCCGCGATGCGGTGCACGCTGCCCGCGGGCACCCAGGAGTGCAACCCCCAGGCGGGCCGCCCCACCGCCGTGTGCTCGCGCTGCTCGATCTCGATGATGACCGGCTCGGTGAGCGCCGGCCGCGGGCCCGAGAGGCGGACGGCGCGGCGTGCCGCCGCGAGGCCGATGCGCGCGCCGTCAGCGTCGGGGAGCGGGCCCGGGGCTGCCGGAATTGCCGGACCCAGCGGGGCCGCCGGTCCCGCCCTGCCCGCCGGGACCGTTCCGCCCGCCGGGACCGTTCCGCGCGGGGAGCCGGTGAGCCCGGTGCTGCCCGTCCTGGCTTCCGCCAGCCGCACGCGCAGTGCCGCCACGCGTCCCGCCGCCTCCTCCAGGCGCTCGCCGGGCAGCGTGCCCTCCCGGACGGCGGCGGCCAGCGCCGCGCGCACCGCCAGGTAGACGTCCGGGCCGGTGTCGCGGCCGAGGCACAGCAGGTCCGTGCCGGCCGCCACGGAGCGCACGGCACCCTCCGGGATGCCGAACGAGCCGCTGATCGCCCGCATCTCAAGCGCGTCGGAGACGACGACGCCGGTGAACCCGAGCTCACCGCGGAGCAGGCCGGTGATGGCAGCCGGCGACAGACTTGCCGGCAACCCGCCGGTCAGGCCGGGAACCCGCAGGTGGCCGGGCATGATCGCGGCGGTCCCCGACGCGATGGCGGCCGCGAACGGCGGCAGCCCGCGCCGCCGCACCTCCGCCATGCCGCCGTCGACAGTGGCGATCGCCTCGTGAGTGTCGGTGCGCGTGCTGCCGTGGCCGGGGAAGTGCTTGGCGCACGCGGCCACGCCGGAGGACTGCAGCCCGGTCACGGCCGCGGCGGCGTGCCTGGACACCAGGTCCGTCCCTGTGCCGAAGGACCGTGTCCCGATGACCGGGCTGGCGGCCACGGCGAGGACGTCCACGCAGGGAGCGAGATCGACGTTGATGCCGAGCGCGGCCAGGTCGGTGCCGATCGCCCGGTAAACGGCCTCGGTCAGCGCGGTGTCATCAACCGCGCCGAGCGCGGCGTTGCCCGGATAGGGGCTGCCGGTCGCCTGCGCGATCCGGGTGACGTCCCCGCCCTCCTCGTCGATCGCGATGACGGGCTCGCCTGCGGCGGCCCGCAGCGAGGCGGTGAGCGCCGTAAGCTCCCGGGAGCGCGAGGCATCCGTGCCGGGCGGGACGTTCGGGCCGAACAGCGTGACCCCGGCCAGGCCGCCTTCGAGGGCGGCGAGCAGCCAGTGCGGGGCAGTGGTGCCGGGAAACGGGGGCATCAGGATCGAGTCGGCCAAGCGGATCAGCGACGGATCGCTCGCACCTGCCATCCGTTCATCCCTTCCACGTGAAAGACACGCGCCAGGGATGGCCGTGCACAGGTCCGGTGAGCGCCACGGCCGCGCCCGCCGCGGCGGCTGATGGCCCGAATCGCATTGCTGGATCTCCTTTCCGGCCTCGCCCCGCGGGGCCTGCCCTGCCCGCGCGGCGTCCGCGGGGCCTGCCCTACCCGCGAAGCCGGAGGCCGCGCGGCGTGGGGCGGAACCCGGCGCCCTCCAGCGCCCGGGCGAGCGGTGAGTCGTAGACCGTGCCGCCGTCCGCGCGTTCCACGGTGAGCCTGCCGAGCGCGCCGCAGCGGACGGCGGCGGCCAGGGCCGCGGCGGCCGGGCCGAGCCGGCCGGGATCATCCGTCCAGGACAGCAGGGTCCTGCCGCCCCGCTCGACGTACAGCACCAGATCGCCGTCCGCCAGGACGACGAGCGCGCCCGCCTTCCGGCCCGGGCGGTGCGCTCCGGGGGTCTCATCCGGGCGCGGGGGCCAGGGCAGCGCGGCACCGTACGGGTTGGCCGGGTCTGCGGCGGCGAGCACGAGGACCTGCCCGGCCCAGCCGCCCCGCCGGTCCCGTCCGCCGTGCTGGCCCGCATCGCCCTGCCAGGGGTCCAGATGCTGCCAGTCACCCCCGTCCCCCCCGGTGCCCGGGGCCGCCGGGGTGCCGGGAGAACCCGGGGCCGGCGATGCCCCCGGCACGGCTTCCCCCGCCGCGGTGAGACCGGGTATCCGCTGCGGCGGGCCGCCGCGGGTTTCCTGGTCTCCGCGTGCGATGGGAGACCCGGGGAGGGAAGGCGCCCGGTGATGGCCCGGTGCCGGTGAAGCGCCCGGAACCTCCGGGGTGCTGAGGATGCCCGCGATGCCCGGGACTTCCCGGATACCCGGGACTTCCCGGATGCCCGGGTTCTTCGTGCCGCCGGTGACCGGCTCAGCCATGGAGCGCATCCGGTCGACCGCCCCAGCCAGCGCGAACTGGGCACCGCCCAGGCCCTCGACGAAGTAGCCGCGCCGGCAGCGGCCCGCATCCTCCATGGCGCGCAGCACCGGGTATACCGCGCCGAACCCGCCGGGCACGCGTTCCGCGGTCACGGCGCCCCTGGTCAGGACCCCGTGCCTGTCCAGCAGGACCTGCGCGAACGCGTGCGCGCGGAGCGTCGGGTCAGCGCGGCCCGTGCCGGCCCGGCCCATGCCTGCGCGGCCCGGTTCTGCGCGGCCCGGTTCTGCGCGGCCCGTGCCGGCCCGGCCCATGCCTGCGCGGCCCGTATCGGCCCCGTCTGCGCTGGCCCCGTCTGCGCCGGCCCCGGCCGGGGTGCCCCAGTCCGCCGGCACCAGCGACCAGCGTCCGCTGACGGTCGGAGGTCCCGTCCGCGACGGCAGCGCAGGCCGTCCCAGGGCCGGGCGGCGGCTCCCGTAGCGGGCCAGCGGGCGGCCCCTGGCGCTCGCCGGGGCCTGACGGCGATGCTGCCCGCCGCCGAGGACCGTCCGCAGCGGCGCCAGCGTGTCATTGGTGAGGCGGCCCGCCCACAGCAGATCCCAGATCGCCGAGGCGACCTCCGCGTCCGCCGGGGGCCGGGCCGCTTGGCCCCCTGCCGCGAGCGTGGCCGCCACGCGGTCATACAGCAGGCGGAAGAACAGCCCGCCACCGTCACCGAGTGCGCCGAGTACCGCATCGTGCAGCGGCGTCATCGTGATCTCCGCGGGCTCAGGCAGCAGCAGGGGCGCCACGTCGGCGGGCGCGAGCACCACCCACCCGTCGCCGCCGCCCACCGCGCCCGCCCCCGACCAGACCACCTCGCCCGCCACGGTCAGCTCGTCGAGCAGCGCGGGCGAGTAGCCGGGGACGCGCCCGGGCAGCACGAGGGTCTCGAGCGCGGAGGCAGGAAGCGGGGCGCCCGCGAGCTGCTCGATGACCTCGAGCACCGCGCCGGGGTCCGCGGGCCGCGCCGCGCGGCCGGCACGCGCGGGCGGGGCGGCCACGGAGCCACCGGGGCCGCTGCCCTGGGTGCCGTTGCCGGGAGTTTCGTTGCCGGGGGTGCCGGTGACTCCCTGCCAGGCAGGCAGCAGCCGCGCGAGCGCCACGGGCGGCACGGGCTCGGCTTCCTTGCGGAGCCTCGCCAGGCAGCGCCTGCGGATGAGCCGCAGCACCTCCGCGTCACACCACTGTGCGCCGTGCCGGCCGGGCGTGAACTCGCCCTCGGCCACCCTGCCCGCCGCCGCCAGGCGGCGCAGCGTGCCCGTGACGACCGCGGTCCCGAGCCCGTACCGGGCGGCCGCCGCTCCGGCCGTGAACGGGCCGTGCGTTCGCGCGTACCTGGCGACAAGGTCGCCGAGCGGGTCGGGCAGCGGCTCCGTGAACGCGGCGGGCACGCCGGGCGGCAGGGGGACCCCCAGGGCGTCACGCAGCCGCCCGGCGTCCTCGATCGCCGCCCACCGGGGCTGGCCCGCGAGCCGGACCTCGATGATGCGCCGTTCCCCGGCCAGCACCGCGAGCCAGCCGGGTGCGGCGCCGGGATCCGCGCACCGCTCCGCGACCTCCCCGGCGGACAGCGGTCCCGTCGCGGCGAGCAGGTCCGCGACGCCTTCCGCGTCACGGCACCTGCGGGCGGGGGAGAGGCGCTGCAGGTCGCGCTCGGTCTCCGCGACGATCGCCGGGTCGAGCAGCTCCCGCAGGTCCGCCTGGCCCAGCAGCTCGGCGAGCAGGGCCGAATCGAGCGTGAGAGCCTGGGCGCGCCGTTCCGCAAGCGGCGCGTCGCCTTCGTACATGAACGCGCCGACGTACCGGAAGAGCAGCGACCTGCTGAACGGGGAGGGGGAGGGTGTCTCCACCTCGACGAGGCGTACCCTGCGGGCGGCGAGGTCGCGCAGCAGCCCCGTCAGGGCGGGCACGTCGAACACGTCCTGCAGGCACTCGCGGACGGTTTCGAGGACGATGGGGAAGGAGCCGTACCTGCTGGCGACCTCCAGCAGCTGGGCGGAACGCTGCCGCTGCTGCCACAGCGGCATCCGCCTGCCCGGCTGGTGCCTGGGCAGCAGCAGCGCGCGCGCCGCGCACTCGCGGAACCTGGATGCGAACAGCGCGGAAGACCCGACTTCCGCCGTGACAAGGTCACTTATCTCGTCGGGGTCCAGGAGCGCGATGCCGGGCGGCGGGGGCTCGTCGGCGTCCGGTACCCGCAGCACGATCCCGTCGTCGGTGTGCAGCGCCTGCACGTCCATGCCGCCGTAGCGCTCACGGAGCCTGGCCGCGATCGCCAGCGCCCACGGCGCGTGCACCCGCGCGCCGTACGGGCTGTGCAGCACCACCCGCCAGTCGCCAAGCTCGTCGCGGAACCGCTCGACGACCAGCGTCCGGTCATCGGGCACGCAGCCGGTCGCCTCGCGCTGGTCGGAGAGGTACCTGAGGAGGTTTCCCGCCGCCAGCTCGTCGAGGCCGGCGGCGCGCAGCATGGCGGACGCGTCCTGCGCGCTGGCCCCGGCAAGCTCGCGGCACATCGCGCCGATCGCCGCGCCCAGCTCGGCCGGGCGCCCCGGCGCGTCCCCGTGCCAGAACGGCAGCTTGCCCGGCTGGCCCGGGGCCGGGGTAACGAGCACGCGGTCGGCGGTGATGTCCTCGATGCGCCAGGAACTGGCACCGAGCACGAATACGTCGCCGACCCGCGACTCGTAGACCATCTCCTCGTCCAGCTCGCCGACGCGGCGGGACTGCCTGCGCGAGCCAGCGGGCGCCGCGCCCTGCGGTTCCGGCCCGGCGAGGAACACGCCGAACAGCCCGCGGTCGGGTATCGTCCCGCCGCTGGTCACTGCCAGGCGCTGCGTCCCCGGCCTGCCCCTGACGACGCCGGCCACCCGGTCCCACACCACCCGGGGCCGCAGCCCGGCGAACTCCTCGCTCGGGTACCGGCCGGCGAGCATGTCGAGCACCGACTCCAGCACCGGCCTGGTGAGCCCGGCGAACGGGGCGGCGCGCCGGATCGTGCGCTCCAGCTCGTCGACCGGCCAGTCATCCATCGCGGTCATCGCGATGATCTGCTGGGCGAGCACGTCCAGCGGGTTGCGCGGCATGCGGAGCTGCTCGATCTGGCCGGCTCGCATCCGCCTGGCGACGACGGCGGCCTGCACCAGGTCACCCTGGTATTTGGGGAAGATCACGCCGCGCGAGACGTCGCCGACGTGGTGGCCGGCCCGGCCTGTGCGCTGCAGGCCGCTCGCCACCGACGGCGGGGACTCGACCTGCACGACAAGGTCCACCGCGCCCATGTCGATGCCGAGTTCCAGGCTGGAGGTCGCGACGACGGCGCGCAGCACGCCTGCCTTCAGCGCCTCCTCGATCTGGGTGCGCTCGGCCCGGGACACCGATCCGTGATGGGCGCGCGCCACCTCCGCGGGCGCGCCGGGCGCCGCTCCCGCCTGGGCCATGATCTCGGCGGGGGGTTCCTGGGCACGGGAGGCGCCGTGGCCCGGGGGGAGGGGAGAGCCGGGAGGCCCAGGGGAGCCGGGGGGCGGCCACCGGGGCGGCTGCGTGCTCTCCCCGGCTGCCTCGTTGTCCCCGGCCGGCCGTGCAGCCGGTCCCGCTGCCGGTCCCGGCGCCTGGTGCCCGGCGGGCGTGAGAAACCCGGACGCTGCCCGCTCCGCGGCGAGCTCGTTGAGCCTGGCGCAGAGCCGCTCGGCGAGCCGCCGCGAGTTCGCGAAGACGATCGTGGAGCGATGCTGCTCGATCAGGTCGAGCACCCGCTCCTCGACGTGCGGCCAGATCGACCGCCGCCGCACGGGGTCATCGCCGGCATATGCGCCGGCGGGTCCTGCGCCGCCGGGCGCTGGCCGCCGGGCGGCTGCGCCTTCCGCCCCGGGCAGGCCCGCCGGCCGGCCCTGGTCATTCGTCCCGTCCAGCGGTTCCCGGCCACCGGATCCGCGGGGCGGGGCGGCGGGCACGAAATCCCGGGAGGCTCCCGGCCCGCTCATGTCCGCCATGTCCTCGACCGGCACGACAACGTCAAGCTCGATCCGCTTGGCGCTCGGCGGCTGCACGACGGTGACCTGCCGCGTGCCGCCGAGGAAGGCAGCGACCTCCCCGGCGGGACGCACCGTCGCCGACAGCCCGATGCGCTGCGCGGGCCCGCGCAGCCCCCGGGACCCGCTGGCCCCGCCCGGCCCGGGCCCGCGTGCCTGGTCCGCTGTTCCCGGCATGCCCGACCGGAGCGCGTCAAGGCGCTCAAGCGAGAGCGCCAGGTGCGCGCCGCGCTTGTTACCTGCGAGCGCGTGCACCTCGTCGATGATGACCGTCTCCACGCTCCGGAGCGTTTCCCTGGCCTTGGACGTGAGCAGCAGGAACAGTGACTCCGGCGTGGTGATCAGGATGTCGGGGGGCTTGCCGGTGAGCCTTCTGCGCTCGTCGCCCGGCGTGTCACCGGTCCGCACCGCGACGCGGATGTCCGGTTCGCCGAGCCCGAGGCGCTGTGCCGCATGGCGGATGCCCGCCAGGGGCGCGCGGAGGTTCCTCTCGATATCGGCGGCGAGCGCCTTCAGTGGTGATACGTACAGGCACCTGCACCGGCAGTGCGGGTCGGCAGGCGGCGGCGCGCCCGCCAGCCCGTCCAGCGCCCACAGGAAAGCGGCGAGCGTCTTCCCCGAGCCGGTGGGCGCGATGACCAGCGTGTCCTCGCCCTTCGTGATGGCCGCCCACGCCTGGTCCTGCGCGGGGGTTGGCCCGGTGAAGACAGCGGAAAACCAGGCGCGCGTCGCCGGCGAGAAGCCATCGAGCGCCCCGCCGTGGTCCGTCCCTGCTGCCATGCCCCCATCTTGCACCGGCCAGCCGACATTTCCGCGGGGTCCGGGGGTAGCACCTCGGCGGGCCCGGGGCAATCCCCAGGGGTGCGGCTTCGGCCACCCTGAACGGCCCTGAAGGGGGACAGTCATGAACGCCTACGATCCAAGGACAGCGACCGGTATCCCGACCGAGCCCGTTGGCTCGCTGCCGCGCCCGTCGAAGCTGCAGGCCGCCTACGCGGACTATGACGCCGGCAAGATAGGCCGCAAGCAGCTCGAGGCGCTGCAGGACGAAGCCGTCCGGGATTCGATCAGCAACTTCGAGGCGACCGGGTCGCCGATCATCTCCGACGGTGAGCAGCGCGTGTCCAGCTTCGCCACCTACCCGCTCACCGACACCCTGGCCGGGACCGGCCTGGCCGATCACCTGTCCGCTGAGGGCGGCCAGTACTTCGCGATCTTCGCCGACGGGCACCCGCGGCAGCTCCCGCGCCTGACCGGCGGGCCGTTCCGCTACAAGACCTACGCGGCCGACAACCTGAAAAAATCGATCCGGTATGCCACCAAGCCGATGAAGCAGGCGGTGATCGCGCCGTCGATGATCCTTCTGCTGTACCCGCTGAAGGACCCGGTGCCCGGCTACTCCAGGGAGCAGTTCGAAGACGACATCGTGAACGAATGCGAAAAGGACATCCGGCAGGCGTTCGCCGCGGGCGCGGCCCGCGTCTCGATCGACTTCACCGAGGGCCGGCTGGCCACCCGCAACGACCCGCGCAACCCGTGGACCGGGGCTGGGCTGCTGCCGCACTTCATCGAGCTGAACAACCGGGTGCTCGAGCGTTTCACCCCCGGAGAGCGGGCCAGCATCGGCATCCACACCTGCCCGGGCGGCGACCGCGACTCGGTGCACAGCGCCGACGTGCCCTATGCCAACCTGCTGCCGGAGATGTTCAGGATGAACGCCGGGTACTTCCTCATCCAGCTCGCCAGCGAGCGGGACAAGGACCCGGTCTACGCGATGATCGGGCAGTGCCTGCGCGACGACGCGGACGGCGTGGCGCAGATGGCCTACATCGGCGTGATCAACCCGCTCAACCCGCGGGTGGAAAGCCCCGGCGAGGTCCGCGACGCGCTGGTGCGGGCGGCCAGATTCATCCCCAAGGAGCGGCTGGGCGCCACCGACGACTGCGGTTTCTCCCCATTCAGCATCGACGAGAAGCCGAACCACGGCTCGCCGGACTACGCCCGGGAGATCGCCTTCCAGAAGATCCGCAACCGCGTGCAGGGAACCAGGATGGCCGCGGAGAAGCTCGGCGTCGGCTGAGCGCTGCTGAAGATGTACCGCACCGGCCGTGACCATGCCCCGGCGTGCCGCCCCGTCATGCTCGCGACCGCCGGGGACAGCGCGGCCGGCAAGACGACGATCACGTCCGGCCTGGTGCACACCGCCGGCCCCGGCACACCGCCTTCTGCACGAACTTCTCCGGCTGGGACATCTACCGGACCCAGGCCCAGCTCGGAGCCCTGGCCGGCCCGTCCGCCGCCAGCGACACCGCGCAGCCGATGCCCGGCGACTACGCGCAGACCGGCATGCTGCCCGAATGGATGGAGAACAACGGGGAGACCTACATCATGGCCGGTGATCCCGCCGGCCCGATCCTCGCCGGCTACTACGCGTTCGGCGCCCGCGGCTCCGGCACGGCATCGATCAATGTGACATACGCCGGTCCCTGACGCGGGTTGGCGCCGCTGCGCACGGCGTCATCCCCGCCGCCTGCGGGCCATGGTGACGTGCGAAACGCCCGGAGGGCAATTGCCCCGGCCGGCTAGTAAATGGCGCCTGCCGTATCGGGTGGCTGGATTTCGGGCTGCAGTGCTCCGTAGTCCACGCTGATAAACGTGTTAGGTGGCGAACAGCCGTCCACTGTCACCAGGGCGAAGCCGTTCCGCGTGTCCGCGATCACGCCGTGCAGCACGACGCGGTCGCCCGTGGCAGGGACCCACTCCTCGTCCAATTCCTGTCACCATCCCTCATGCCGCTCACGAGACGGCAGCCCCCTTGCGTGAGTGACGGGATGGCCCGGCACGTCCCGCGCGCCGCTGCGCAAAGAGAAGCACGAGGCGGGGCCGGCGGCTCGCTGAATGTGCACATCATGCCATATGCCCGCCAAGGAAGGGCGATGTCCGGGAAAAGGAAAAAATTCGTGGACGCGGTTCCGCTGCGTTCGGTAACCAGCAGGGTGATCATTTACGGGATGATCATTTATGTGGCCAGGCGGCGGCTCGTGCGCCCCGCACGCGGCGTGGCCCCGCACGGGGAAACGCCACGGGAACCGGCCAGACCGCGACGGCCGACGGCGGGTACCCGGGGAACTGGCGGCGGACGGCTCCGGCTACGCCGGCGTTTACCTGCGCGGCCCCGGCAGGGAGCGGATAACCGTGCGGACAGGTGGCGCGTCATGCTCCGCGGCGGCCGGGGCCGGAGCCAGGTGGATAGGCTGCTGACTGACGACGACCCCGAGGGATGCCGTACATGCGAATGACCGACTTCTGGGAGAGGATGGCAGCGCAGTTCGGGGAGAGCTACGCGGAGAGCGTGGCCAAGGACTATGTGCTGGAGGGCCTGGGGGGCCGGACGGTGAACCGGGCGCTCGCGGATGGCGAAGACGCGAAGGCCGTGTGGCGCGCCGTCTGCGAGTCGTTCGGCGTGCCGGAAGGCCTGCGCTGAGCGCTCACCCAGCCGTGTGGCCCGCCATCACCGCAGGTCCCCGGCACCCCGGCCCGCTCCGGTTCCTCCCGGCCCCGTGGTGCCTGCCGGGCCTCACATGCCGAGTTTCTTCGGCGTGTTGACCTTGTCCGCGGCGACCTTCAGGATGACGCGGCCCTGCGGCCCGATGGGGTTGGGGTACTCGTCCGCGCCCAGGTATTTCTTCGCGAGCTCGTCGATGTGCCGCCGCGCCTCCTGCCCGGTCACCGTGCTCTCGACGTGCCCGCGCACTTCCGCCCAGTCCCAGGGGTTGCCGTCGGCCTGGATGAGGACGGTGATCCGCGGGTCGCGGGCGACGTTCCTGGCCCGCTGCCGCTGCGGCTCGGTGTTCACGAGCAGGTACTCCCCGTCGGAGTCAACCCAGGTCGGCAGGGCCTGGGGCTGGCCGTCCGGCATGAGGGTCACCACGGTCGCGAGGTTCTTGCCCCTGGCCAGGCGGACGGCATCCTCATCGAGAGGCATCGCATAGCTCCCTTCGGCATCGGTGATGCGGCAGCGGATACCCGTCAGGTGTCCCGCCACGCCATTCTCCACCAGTGCTCACCCGCCTGCCGGCGGAGCCGGCGTGTCGGGGTCGCGATCGAACAATAGTTCGCCTATAGTGGTCGCATGCGGGCCTGCGGGTAACCAGCGAGGCGTACCGGGCTGGACGGCGTTACTCCGGGGGACCAGGTCCGGGGGCGATCCCCGGGCCCCAGCAGTGCTGGCCCGGGGGGCGGTCCCCGGGCGCCCCGGAAATGTCAGTGGGGCCGCGTAGCGTCTGCATAGACGGCCGCCGGCGGGAGCCGGCGGGCAAGATCGTAGCGAACCCGACAGGGAGTTCCCATGGCAGCGAACAGCCGGCCAGGTGCCGACAGGACCGGCGACAGGGATAAGGCCCTTGAGTCTGCTCTGCTCCAGATCGAGCGGCAGTTCGGCAAGGGCTCGGTCATGCGGCTCGGCCAGGAGGGGCATGTCCCCGTCGAGGTGATCCCCACCGGGTCGATCGCGCTGGACGTCGCGCTCGGCCTCGGCGGCCTCCCGCGCGGGCGCATCGTGGAGATATACGGCCCGGAATCCTCCGGGAAAACGACGGTGGCGCTGCATGCCGTCGCGAACGCGCAGAAGGCCGGGGGGATCGCCGCGTTCATCGACGCCGAGCACGCGCTCGACCCCGAGTACGCCAAGAAGCTCGGCGTGGACACCGACGCGCTGCTCGTCTCCCAGCCGGACACCGGGGAGCAGGCGCTGGAGATCGCCGACATGCTCATCCGCTCGGGAGCCATCGACGTCATCGTCATCGACTCGGTCGCCGCGCTCGTGCCGCGGGCGGAGATCGAGGGCGAGATGGGGGACAGCCACGTCGGCCTCCAGGCACGGCTCATGTCCCAGGCGCTCCGCAAGATCACCGGTGCGCTGAGCCAGGCCAGGACCACCGCGATCTTCATCAACCAGTTGCGGGAAAAGGTCGGCGTGATGTTCGGCTCCCCAGAGACCACCACGGGCGGGAAGGCGCTCAAGTTCTACTCGTCCGTGCGGCTCGACGTGCGCAGGATCGAGACTCTCAAGGACGGCACCGAGGCCGTCGGCAACCGGACCCGCGTCAAGGTCGTGAAGAACAAGCTGAGCCCGCCCTTCAGGAGCGCGGAGTTCGACATCCTCTACGGCGTCGGGATCAGCCGGGAGGGCAGCCTCATCGACCTCGGCGTCGAGCATGGGATCGTGCGCAAGGCCGGGGCCTGGTACACCTACGAGGGCGACCAGCTCGGTCAGGGCAAGGAGAACGCCCGCAACTTCCTGCGCGACAATCCCGGCCTCGCCAGCGAGATCGAGAAGAAGATCAAGGAGAAGCTCGGTATCGGGCCGCGGCCTGACGCGGATGCCGGCGCGGCGGCGGACGGCGCCCAGGGTGCCGCCGGACCGGGCCGGGCTGCCCCCGCCGGCCCCTCCGCGCCCGCCAGCCCAGCCGCAGCCGGGGTGAGCGGGCCTGGCAGGTCCAACGGGGCCGCGGCGGCCAACGGGGCCAACGGGTCCGGTGCCGCCAGGACCCCTGCCGGTGCCCGGGTGCCCAGCGGCGTAGCCGGAGGCGCAGGTGGTGCCGCGTAGCCGCGGACGCGGCACCGGGGAGGCGGACGCGAAGGCGCCGAAGGCCGCGGACAACGCCGCGAGGGCTGAGGCCGCTGCCAGGCAGATCTGCCTGCGGCTGCTCACCGCCGCCCCCCGCACGCGGGCGCAGCTGGCGGATGCCCTGCGGCGGCGCGGCGTGCCCGACGACGCCGCGGACGCGGTGCTCGGGCGGTTCGCCGAGGCGCACCTGATCGACGACGCCGCGTTCGCGAAGGCATGGGTCGAGTCCAGGCATCACGGCCGGGGCCTTTCCCGCAGGGCGCTCGCTGCCGAACTCCGGCAGCGAGGTGTCCCCGACGGCGAGGTGCGGGACGCCGTCGGCATGCTCGGCCCGGACCAGGAGGCCGCGACGGCGCGGCGCCTCGTGGACAGGAAGCTGGCATCGACCCGGGGCCTGCCCCCGCCCGCGCGCATCCGGCGGCTCATGGGCGTACTCGCTCGCAAGGGATACCCGCCAGGGCTGGCCTACCGCGTGGTCCGCGAGGCCCTCGGCCAGGAGGGAGCCGATCCCGCAGCATACGACGAGACCGACCCTGCCGCCGAACTGTCCATGTTCGATGCTGATGTGAGCTTAGTACCGTTTGCTTGCCTGAAACGTTATCTGCGCTTAACCTCTCGGCAGCGAGGTGTTACTCCGCACGGCGCGGATGACCAGCGGATAACCAGAGGCAGGTGAGCATGACAGGCAGGCCCGGCCGCAGGCGGCGGCCCGGGCTGGGCGGCGCCGCAGCACGCTCCGGCCGGCGGGCCGGTGGGGGCGCCGGAGTGCAGTACCCCTCGCATCGGGGCATAACCCGGGTATGGCACTGCGCGATCCCGGGGCCCGGAGAGCCGGCGCGCGGAAGGGGTGAGGTGTGGGCAGCGGTATTTCACTTGCGTTCTTGGTGATAGGGCTGCTCGCCCTGGTGGTCGCGTTCGTCACGGTGTGGCGGCGTTCCGCAGCCGGCGCCCCGAAGACCCAGGCTGACGCCGGCACCGAGCAGGCCGGTGCGGTCGCGCAGCCGGGCGGCGAGCTGGAGAACGCGGTCAGCGAGGCGGAACAGATCCGGGCGCGTGCCGAATCGGATGCCGCCGCGATCATGCGTAGGGCGCGTGAGGCATCGGAGAAGGCAGACCAGGGGCGCCGCGAGGCCGGCGATGAGATCCGGGCGGTCAAGGAGGAAATGCGCGAGCTGCGCGGTGACCTCGAGCGCAGGGAGCACCGGGTCGCGACGAGGGAGCAGCGGCTCGATGAGGAAATCCGCAGGCTCGAAGAGCGCTCGGCCGAGCTCGACCGGCGTCAGCGTGAACTCGGCGAGCGGGGCGCCGCGCTCGACCGCCTCGACGAGGAGCGGCGGGCAGAACTGGAACGGGTCGCCGGGCTCACCGCGGCCCAGGCCAAGTCTGAGCTGGTCGCGGCCATCGAGAACCAGGCCAAGCGGGAGGCCGCGCTGTCTGTCAGGGACATCGAGCAGCAGGCGCGCGCCGAGGCCGACAAGCGCGCCCGCAAGGTGGTGACGCTCGCGATCCAGCGGGTGGCCACCGAGCAGACGAGCGAATCGGTGGTTTCCGTGCTGCACCTGCCCGGCGACGACATGAAAGGCCGGATCATCGGCAGGGAGGGCCGCAACATCCGCGCCTTCGAGTCCGTCACCGGCGTCAACCTCATCATCGACGACACACCCGAGGCGGTCCTGCTCTCCTGCTTCGACCCTGTCCGGCGCGAGATCGCCAGGCTCACCCTGGAAAAGCTCGTCCTGGACGGCCGGATCCACCCGCAGCGCATCGAGGACGCCTACGAGCGCGGCAAGGCGGAAATCGAGCAGATCTGCGTGCGGGCCGGTGAGGATGCCGTCGCCGAGCTGGGCATCATGGGGATGCATCCGGAACTCGTGGCGCTGCTCGGGCGGCTGCGCTACCGGACGTCCTACGGGCAGAACGTGCTGAAGCACCTGGTCGAGTCGGCCCATATCGCCGGCATGATGGCCAGTGAGCTGCGGATGGATCCCGTGCTGCTCAAGCGCTGCACCGTGCTGCACGACATCGGCAAGGCGCTCACCCACGAGGTCGAGGGCAGCCATGCGCTGATCGGCGCGGAGATCGCCCGCAGGTACGGCGAGCCCGCCGAGGTCGTGCACGCCATCGAGGCGCACCACAACGAGGTCGAGGCGCGCACGGTGGAGGCGGTGCTCACCCAGGCGGCGGACGCGATCAGCGGCGGCAGGCCCGGCGCCCGCAGGGAGTCGCTTGAGGCGTACGTCAGGCGGCTCGAGCGCCTTGAGGAGATCGCCGCCGCCCACGACGGGGTCGACAAGGTTTTCGCCATGCAGGCGGGCCGCGAGGTCAGGGTCATGGTCAAGCCGGACCGCGTGGACGACATCCAGGCCCAGGTGATCGCGCGGGACATCGCCAAGCAGGTGGAGGAGGAGCTGACCTACCCCGGGCAGATCCGGATCACGGTGGTCCGCGAGTCCCGCGCCATGGAGTTCGCCCGCTGAGCCGGCGCACCGCCCGCTGCGCCGGCGATTCGGAACCGTGCCGCCGCTGCGCGTACTCTCGTACCCAGCATGAACGCCGAACGCACGTACCAGATCCGCACCTACGGGTGCCAGATGAACGCCCACGACTCCGAGCGGCTGGCTGGCCTGCTGGAGGGCGCGGGCTACCGGCGCGCGCCGGACGGCGCGGTCCCCGACGTGGTGGTGTTCAACACCTGCGCGGTGCGGGAGAACGCGGCGGACCGGCTGTACGGGAACCTGGGGCACCTGTTCCCGGTGAAGAACGCCCACCCGGGCATGCAGATCGCGGTGGGCGGCTGCCTGGCGCAGATGCACCGGGACGCCATCAGGAAGCGCGCCCCCTGGGTGGACGTCGTGTTCGGCACGCACAACATCGGCTCGCTGCCCGCCCTGCTCGACCGGGCCCGCGTCCTCGACGAAGCCCAGGTGGAGATCGCGGAGTCGCTGGAGGAGTTCCCGTCGGCGCTGCCGTCCCGGCGCGAGACGCCATACTCCGCCTGGGTCGCGATCTCGGTGGGCTGCAACAACACCTGCACGTTCTGCATCGTGCCCAGCTTGCGCGGCAGGGAGAAGGACCGCCGCCCCGGTGACGTGCTCGCCGAGATCCGCGCCCTCGTCGCCGACGGCGCGGTTGAGGTGACGCTGCTCGGCCAGAACGTGAACTCCTACGGAGCCGGGTTCGGGGACCGCCAGGCGTTCGGCAAGCTGCTGCGGAGCTGCGGTGAGATCGAGGGCCTGGAGCGCGTCCGGTTCACCTCACCGCACCCGCGGGACTTCACCGGCGACGTCATCGAGGCGATGGCGCAGACCCCCAACGTGATGCCGCACCTGCACATGCCGCTGCAGTCCGGCTCGGACGCCGTGCTGCGGGCGATGCGGCGCGCCTACCGCCGGGACCGCTACCTGGCGATCCTGGACAGGGTCCGCGCGGCGATCCCGGACGCCGCGATCACGACCGACATCATCGTCGGCTTCCCCGGCGAGACCGACCGTGACTTCACCGACACCCTCGACGTGGTGCGGCAGGCCCGCTTCGCGGGCGCGTTCACGTTCCGTTACTCGGCCCGCGCCGGGACCCCCGCCGCCGCCATGGACGGCCAGGTCCCCGCCGAGGTGGTGCAGGACCGCTACGACCGGCTGACCGCCCTGGTGAGCGAGATCGCGCTGGCCGAGAACGAGAAACTGGCCGGCCGCGACGTGGAGGTGCTCGTCGCGGAGGGCGAGGGCCGCAAGGACGCCGCGACGCACCGCATGTCGGGGCGCGCGCGGGACAACCGCCTCGTGCACTTCACCCCCGGCGGCACGGACCCCAGGCCCGGGGACCTGGTCACGGTCACGGTCACCCGCGCGGCCCCGCACTACCTGCTGGCCGACGGCCGCCCGCTGTCCGTGCGGCGGACCCGTGCGGGCGACGCCTGGCAGGCCCGCAGGGACATGGGTGCCGAACGGGCGGCTGGTTCCCGTCCCGGTCATGGCGATTCCCGCTCCAGCGTGCTGCTCGGCATGCCGGCGGCCCGCCGGCCCGCGTGAGCGCGAAAGCCCCCGCGCGCTGCGCGCGGGCAGGGCATGCGGCACCCGCAGGGCGCGGCCGCAGCGCGGGGGAAGACCGGCTGCACGGCCGGCGGCCGCCCCGGCCGCGCCCCGGCAGGATGCCTGAACGATGCTGACCGCGGCGGCGGTGTGCCCCCACCCGCCTGCCCTCGTGCCGGAGATGACCGGCAGCGCATGGCGTGACGGGGTGCCCGGCCTGGCCGGGTCGGCGAAGGCCGCGCAGGAGCTTGGCCGCCTCCGCACGGCCTGTGACACGGCCACGGCCTGGCTGCTGGCACAGCGTCCTGACCTGCTGGTGATCGTCGGCGGGGACGGACGTTCCGCGGAATACCCGGCAGCCGCACCGGGCAGCCTCGCCGCCTTCGGCCTGCCGGGCAAGGCAGGAGATGGCGCGCCCGCCCTGCCCCTGTCGCTCACGATCGGCCGGTGGCTCCTCGCCCGGGCGGTGCCACGGGACGATGAGCGCGGCGCGTCGCCGACGCTGTCGCTGGTGTCCGTGGCGTGGTCCGCCCCGCGGGCCGGATGCCTCGGGCTCGGCGCGGACCTGGCGTCGCGGGCGCCGCGCGTGGCGCTGCTCGTGATGGGCGACGGGACGGCGCGGCGGGCGCGGGGCGTCCCCGGCGCGGCCGACCCGGAGGCCGAGCGCTACGACGCGGCGGTCGCCGCGGCGCTCGCCGGGGCCGACGCGGCGGAGCTCGCCGCGCTCGACCCGGGGTTGTCGGCTGAGCTGTTCGCGGCGGGCCGGGCCGCCTGGCAGGTGCTGGCCGGCGCCGCGGAAGCCGCCGGTCCCGCCGGCTTCCGCGGCGAGCTCCGCTACGCGGCCACCCCGTTCGAGGTCACCTACTTCGTCGCCACGTGGCTGGCAGACTGACCTCCATGCCAGGGCACGTCATCGCGGTCGTAGGACCGACGGCCGCAGGGAAGTCGGCGCTCGCGGTCAGCCTCGCCCTCGCCCTGGGCGGTGAGGTGGTCAGCGCCGATTCCATGCAGCTCTACCGTGGCATGGACATCGGCACCGCCAAGCTCACTCCGGGGGAGCAGCGCGGCGTGCCGCACCACCTGCTCGGCGTCTGGGACGTGCGCCGCACGGCGAGCGTCGCGGAGTACCAGCGGCTCGCCCGCCGCGCGCTAGACGACATCATCGCGCGCGGCCGCGTCCCCATCCTCGCCGGGGGGTCCGGGCTCTACGTCCGGGCTGTCATCGACGACCTGGAGTTTCCCGGGACAGACGCGCGGGTGCGGGAGCGCCTGGAAGCCGAGCTGGAGCGGTGCGGGGCGGCGGCGATGCACGCGCGGCTGGCTGAGTCCGACCCGGCGGCGGCCGCGGCGATCCTGCCCACGAACGGCCGCAGGATCGTGCGGGCGCTGGAGGTCATCGAGCTGTCCGGGCGCCCGTTCACCGCGACCCTGCCCTCCTACGAGTCCTCGCGCCCAGCGGTGCAGATCGGCGTGCGCGTGCCGCGGGACGAACTGGACCGGCGCATCGAGGCCCGGGTCGGGCGGATGTGGCAGGAGGGGTTCGAGGAAGAGGTCCGTCGGCTGGAGCGCAAGGGGCTGCGCGAGGGCAAGACCGCCAGCCGTGCGCTCGGCTACGCCCAGATGCTCCGCTACCTGGCGGGGGAGTGGACCGCGGAGCAGGCGGCCCGCGAGACCGTCCGCGCCACCCGCCGCTTCGCCCGCCGCCAGGAGTCCTGGTTCCGCCGCGACCCCCGCGTGACCTGGCTCGACGCGGACGGCGATCCCGGCAGCGGCGACCTGCTCGGCCGCGCGCTGGACGTGATCCGGGCGCGCGTGCCAGTGAACGTGGTCCGGCCCTGAGGTGTTGTTGCTGTGTGTGCTCCTCGTGTTCTTCCCGCCTGCCGGGATCGCCTATGGGATCTTCGTGGAGCGGCAGCGGCGGCGCGCCCAGCAGAGCTGACCGGCATTGTCTCGGGGTGCGGATGATCAGGTCGTCGGCGCCGCTCTGATTATCAGGTTTTCGGCTCGCCGACGGGAGCGGCCGGCCGCTCCGGGTCCTGCGCCGTTGCGGCGTCCCGCGGGTCCGCCGGCAGCGGCTGTGCCGGCGAGGCCGGGTCCGGGAGCGGGGTGATGAGCAGCCACGTGCACGACACGAGCAGCACCAGGACGAACAGGCAGAAGATCCAGAACGCCGGCGTGAGCCCGGAGCTGATCGTCAGGCCAGCCTGCGCGGCCTGTGCCGGGGAGATCCCGAGCTGGCTGGGCGAGGCGGGCTCGCCGGCCTGGACCAGTGCCGAGACCGCCTGTGCCGCCATCGGGAGGACGGCGCCGCCGAGCAGGAACGCCCCCTGGCGGGCGGGATGCCACAGCGCCGCCACGGCAACCGCCGCGGCCAGCGCGACCATCGCGACGACGTCCCCGGCGGCCACGGGCACCGGGCTGGAAAAGGCATAGCCGGCGGTGAACGACTGCGTCGCGCCGGTGGCGGCGCGCAGGACATAGCTGTCCCACGACGGGGCGAACGCCGCGGCGGCGCCGAGCCCCGCGAGCACCAGCAGCAGGACCGGGCCAAGCTCCCGGGCGTGCGGCCTGCGCGGCGCGCCGGCCGACTGGAGGCCGGCCGGCCGGAGCATGGCCGCGAGCACGGAGCCGGCAGCGCAGACGAGCCAGCCCGCCAGCCCGAGAACGAGCCCCGCGCCCATCAGGTGCGAGCCGCCCGCTATCACCGTGCCGGCGTCCGCGAAGAACAGGCCGAACGTCACGACGCTCACCCCGGCGGCGATCAGCGCTCCCGCCCGTGCGCGGGAGGCGCCGAGCAGGACGAGCACGGCGCCCGCGCTCCAGGCGGCGAGGTAGATCACGTGGGGCACGAGGCTGGCCGGCTGCGAGACGAGGCTCGCGCCGCCGAGATACGCGGGGAAGAGCCCTGCGACGCCCAATGCGACGCCGGTCGCGAGCAGCGCCGCCGCGACGGCCGGCCGGCCGCTCCGGGAAACCACCCCGGGAACCTGGCGTGCACGGCGGCCCGCCGGGACAACCGTGCCAGGAACCTCGATCGCCGTGAACCGGGCACAGGCGGCGGACCAGCCTTCCGGGGTCTCCGGCCACCACTCCAGCGGCTGCGACCGCGGCGCCCCCATGGGCCAGATCGCATAGCAGTCCCGGCCCAGCCCGAGCTCGTAATTCGCTCCCCGGAACGCGATGATCGCATCCTTGGCCATGCCGGTAATCTACGGCGGCCGCCTGTATGCCGGCTGGACGCCCGCTGAGGCATTCCTTGCCGCCTTCGCCCCGCCGGGCAGGACCAGCCGCGCGTGAGGCACGCGGGACAGGCCGACCTCAACGAAAGTCGTTATGCCAGGGCTTGACAAGATGCTGGACGCGGCACTCAGCCCCGGCCGGGCTGGCTGGCTCCATGATCCGGCCCTGGCCCGTAGAGGTCGTCCAGGCCGGCCAGGGATACTTCTCCCGCGGCGGCGGCGCGGCGAAGCTGCCCGGAGGGCTCCGAGCCGCTGAAGCAGAGCAGCCGGGCGGTCTCGGCCCCCGGGTGGCCGTTGCGGACGAGAAGTTCCCGCACCCGCCGCAGGCGGGCGAGGTGCCCGGCGCCCATGGGTTCGGCCCACTTCGCCTCGCCGATCGCGAGCAGGACACGCTGCCCCGTGGCGTCGTTGCCGGATACCACGATGTCGATCTCGTGGGCGGTCTTGCGCTCCGGGTCGTTGACCACGCCGTGGCCGGCCTGTGACGGCACCCCGCCCGCGATCTCTTCGGGAGCGTAGTCCTGCACCCAGTCCCGGCAGATCTGCTCGAACCGCGGGCCGACGACGTTTCCCGCGAACCGCCGGGCACTGTCCCGCCAGGCCTGCGGCGCCTGCCCCCGCCGCTCCAGGCGGCTCCACTCCGGCCTCATGATCGCATGGTGGAACACGACGAGCGGCCATGCGCGCGCGTTCCTCGCGGCCTTCCTGCACGGCTGCCCGGCCGCTGACGACTCCGTGCTCCTCGCCAGCGAACTGGCCGCCAATGCCAGCGTCCACTCCGCCAGCGGCCGGCCGGGCGGCACCTTCACCCTCCGCGCCCGCGTCTACCGCAGCGGCCGTGTGCACGCGGAGATCGAAGACCGGGGAAGCGCGTGGGACGGCGACGTGAGCAGCGCCGAGCCTCCGCACGGCCTTTTCCTGCTCCGCCAGCTCTCCGCTGACTGCGGTGCCCGGCCCGGCAGGCGCGGCTGGATCGTCTGGTCCACCATCGGCGCCCCCCGTGCCGGACGGGCGCGGCAGCCGTGATCACTTTGGAGGTCGCCCTCGCCGCCGCGCGCCAGGCCCTCGCCACCGTGACCGAGCGTGCCGAGCGGCCGGGCTACTACTCCGGCGCCCGCACCGACATCATCAACTCCCACGCCGAACTCCGCGCCGCCCTCGGCATGCTCGTCAAGGCCGCCGGCACGCCGCACCCGGGGTGCTGACCGGCACCCCGGACGCAGGCGGGGCCACGGCGGCTGCGTCCGGCAGGCGTGCCCCACACCACTGCTGACCTGCTCCGCGCCCCGGTGCGGGGCCATGCGCGCGTGCTGCGGGATGTCTTTCTCAGCGCGTCCGGGCACGTCAGCGAGTTGTCAGGCTTACCGTGCCGGAGAACCTCTCCGGTGTCCGGATAAATCTTTCATATAGACGTAATCCAAGATCCGTTGTGCCGCGTCTCCTCTATGTGACTATGTGACGGGCGCTGCTGGCCGGCGAATCGTCAGCGGCACGTACGGGGGAGGCGCGATTGCGCGACCGAGATACCGGCAGCGACCTCGTCGTGATCGCGCTGCCCGGGGTGCAGCGGTTCATCGCCGAGGCGCGGTCCACCGCAGATGTTTCCGCGGCCAGCGAGATCTACTCCGCGCTCGCCGGGCGGGTCATCGGCGCGCTCCGGAGGGCTGGCGCTGAACCAGTCCTGCCCCAGGAGGCCGCTGTTCCGGCAGAAGGTCTGGAACGCATTCCCAGGTTCCGCGAGAACGCGGCGCCGGGACTACCGAACCGGGTCGTGGCGCTGCTGCCGTCAGGCTCCGGCGCCGACGCAGCGAAGCGGGCGAGTGAGGCGGCGTATGCGGCGTGGCGGGACTGGGTGCGCCAGGTGCTGCCTCCGGCTGACGGCCGCCCGGCCCCCGCGACCCCGGGGTTCCCGTGCGTGCAGTGGGTGTGCGTTCCGCCCGACCGTGGTGGCTATGCGGCGCAATGGAAAGCGGCGCAGCGGACGCTCGCCGCGCGCCGCCGGGTGCACGATTTCGAATGGGCGGAATGGCGGCAGCGCGCGCTGTGCTCACTGGCTCCGCGATGGCCGGCCGAGGAGCCGCCCAAGGGGCTGAAGGAGCACGAGAAGGCCACCCTCAGCGCTGTCGGCTGGGTAAAACGGCGCTGGCGGGATATCCAGGAGCGTGACGGCTCGCGGCCGCCGGGTTTTCCCTCCACTCCATCCATTGCGTCCGCACCGTACCGCCATGCCGTCCTGCGGCGTCTTGACGAGCCTCAGGTATCTGGGGCAGTCCGCGCCATGGAGGACGCCCACCGGGAGATAGGCGACGCCCTGGGGACCGGGGGAGAGGAAACGCCGGTGCCGGGGCTTTCGCTCCCACCTAACGGGCCGGGGAGATGGTTCGCCAGGTCGGGCGGCCCCTGGGCCTATCCGGAGCGCTGGCGCGCGGAGGCGCTGGTGCGCGAAGCGGGTATGGACCCGGCGCGCGGCGGCTCGGCCAAGGTGACGGAGATCGCGGACGCCGTGCGCCGCGGGCGAGAGGCCGCACGGCGGCTCCGCGAGCTCATGGAGAAACCTGGCGACGGAGCGGTACGTGGCGGCAGGGCGGTGCGGCTGGCCAGCTATCTCGCAGTGATGGTCCAGGATCTCGACAGCATGGGACTGTTCCTCAGCGGGATAGCAGGCGATGCCGCCGGCAGGAAGATCGGGGTGAGCCCGGACGAGCACCGGCGGGTCTCGGGAATGCTGCTGGAGGTCGCAGCGCAGCAGCGCGAGGTGCTGCGGCGCGATGCGCAGGAGACCGGGCCGCTGTTCGCCGTGCCCGTCTACGCCGGAGGCGATGATCTGCTCGCCTTCACCCCGGCAGCTATGGCACTCGACACGGCGCAGGCGTGCCACGGTACGATCGCGGGGAAGGCGCTGCCGCATGCCAGCACGGCCGTGCTGTTCTTCCACTACCGCGCGAGCATCCAGCAGGCCATGAGCGAAGCGCGGCGACTGCTGGATAACGCCAAGGAACACGTGCGTGGCAAGCACGCGCTGGCCGTGGGATACCTGCGGCGATCCGGGGTTAGCGCCGCGTCGGTGCAGCCGTGGCCCGGCCGTGACGGCGGCAGCAGCGTGGATATGTTCGGGATCTTCGCGCGGGAGCGAGAGCACCGGCTGTCGCCGCGGCTGGCAGCCGACCTTGAGCGTGACGCCGGTGAACTCGCCAGCCTCCCGGCGGTCTCGGACAGGCTCTACCGGGCGGAACTGGCCCGCCTGGTCCGGCGGCACAGTGGGGCTGGCCCTGGCGGTGATCGCGATGCAGCCGAGCGCGTCGCCCGGGCACTTGACTGGCTTGGCGAGCACGAGCGTGCCCCGGGGCACGCCGGGCGGCCCCGGCCGGAACTCGCCGCCCGGGTCGGCGTGTTCCTGCGCCAGGAGGCCCAGTGAGCACCTCGTCCTGGCTGGCCTTCTTGCCGCGTGACACCGTCTTCGTGCGCGACGGGCGCCCGTTCGACGCGGCGTCCGACGCGCTGGCGCAGACGGTGTGGCCCGGCCCGACGACGATCGCCGGCGCAGTTGGCGCCGCGTTCGGGGGGAACCCGGATGAGGTGCGCGGACCGGTGCTCGCCCGGCGGGGGAGATCCGGCTGGGAGCCGTACTTCCGGGCGCCGGCCGACCTGGTCGTCACCCAGGATAGGGACAGGCCGCGCCGCGTGTTCCGGCTCACGCCAGCCGAGCCTGCCGGGCAGACGGACCTGCACGAGACCGCGGCCAGCCGGACGGGCGGCAGCGCCCTCCGCCTGCTGGTACCGGCTGGCGACGCGGAGTTTGCTGGCCCGGTGGAGCCGCTGCGCGGGTGGATCCCCGGGCATGTCCTGGCGGAGTACCTCGCAGGCAGGTTGCCCGCGCCGGAAGGAACGCCGCTACGGGGCTTCGAGCCGCTCATGCGGGGAGAGGAACTCGCCGAGCCGCTGCTGCCGGAACGCAGGGTCGGGCTGGCTCGCGAGGACCGCAGCGCCAGGGCAGGCTATCTCTACCAGGCGGCGCACCTGCGCCCGGACGGCGACTGGGCCTTTCTCGCCGAGATCACCGCGCCGGCCGGCTGGAGCCGGCCGGCGGCAGACCACATCCCGTTCGGCGGGAGAGGGCGCCTCGCCGACGTGCGGCCCGCGGCTCTGCGGTGGCCGGCCAGCGGGGTTGGCGAGGACGAGACGCGCGTGCTCGTATACCTGGCGACACCTGCGGTATGGCCGGACGGGTGGCGAATGCCCGTTCCGGACGGTGCGGGGCTGGCCGCGGCGGCGTCCGGGGACCCGGAGCCGGCCGCGACCGTCAAACGGGAGCAGGGACGGGCATGGCGGGACAGCCGCGCGCTGCGCTGGGCGGTACCGGCCGGGTCGGTGTACCTGCTGGAGTTCGGCGATGGTGAGGCTGGCGCGGCATGGGCGAGGACATGGCATGGGACCGCCCTGGACCGGGGCGGAACCCCGCCGGACGAGGATCTGCTGCGCACCGCCGGGTTCGGCGTGGTGCTGACGGGAGCGTGGACATGACGGAGTACCTGCTGTACCTGTACGCCGAGTCGCCGGTGCATACCGGGGCCGCCGACAGCGTCGACGTGCTCGACCTCCCGGTGCAGCGGGAGGCCGCGACCGGCTACCCGGTGATCTGGGGGCAGAGCCTGAAGGGAGCGCTGCGGCAGGCGGCCTGTGACGCGGGCAGCGAGGCGGGCTGGGGGAAGGACCGGGTCGAGGCCGTGTTCGGGTCCGCGATCGAGCGCCCCGACGAGGACGGCGGCACGACGGCGGGCACGCTCGCCGTCGGGGACGCGCAACTGGTCGCGATGCCGGTGCCGGCGCTGCGCCGCACGTTCGCCTGGCTCACCTCGGAGATCGCGCTTGGCAGGCTTGCGCGCAAGTACGCGGTGCTGGGCTGGCCGTCACTGCCGGTCCCGGCGGCGCGGAGCGACGGAGGAGCCGCGGCGTCCGGCGAGTGGACGCAAGCGGGTCGCGAAGTGCTCGGTCCGTGCCTCGTCCCGCTCGGTGATGCGCCCGACGACCGCCTGGCCGCGTGGGCCGGGCGGATCGCGGGTGACGCCCTGGCTGCGGACGAGGCGTTCCGGCCCTTCGCCGGCAAGCTGCGCGGCGACCTCGTGCTGGCAGGAAGTGACATCGTCCCTGTCCTGCTCACCGAGTGCACCGAGCAGGCGGTACGGGTCCAGCTCGGCGAGTCGAAGACCGTGGAGAACGGGCCTTTTTACAGCGAGTACCTTCCGGCGGAGACGATCATGGCGGCGGCGCTCACGTTGCGGGAGAAGGGCGATACCGCGGAGCACCGGCAGGCCCTGCGCGGCCTGCTGCACGAGCAACTACTGCAGATCGGGGGAGACGAGACCATCGGCAAGGGGCTGATGTGGGGACGGCTGCTGGAGCGGTCGTCATGACGGTGCGCCGCATTGACCAGGGAATGGCCGCCGCCGCAGCCCGGGCGCTCCCCCAGGATCTTGTTGTCGATAAGGAGTTGCGCACCCGCTACCGGCAACTCCGCGTCATGCTGCACACCGCCGGGCTGGCGGCGACCTACGCGTTCATCGCGTCGAAGGCCGGAGACACGGACGGCGGGCCGGACGGGTCCGGCAGGCTGGCCGGGGCGTACCGGCAGGCAGGCGACGCGATCAGGGGACGGCTGTCCGACATGGAGCTGTTTCCCGGCGGCGCGCGGCCAGCAGGCGTCCGGGACGTGATGGCCGAACTGGGGAAGATGGATCCGGTGCAGTACGCGCGGGCCAGCGCCGAGGCGGCCGCGCTCGTCGGCTGGCTAAGCCGGCTCGCCGATGCCGCGTTCCAGGAGACCGGCGGGCGGAGCGGCCATGCCTGACGAGGGCAGCCCGCGAAGCCAGCCGCCGGGAAGCCGCGGGCCACGGCCGACCCCGCCGCGCGGAGGGCCGGCGCCGCCGCAGGCCGCCCCGTCGTCGCCGCAGGCCGCCTCCAGGCCGAGGCCGCCGCAGGCCGTCCCGAGACCAGGGCCGCCTGGCCGGCGCGGGGAGGCGCCGTCCCGTGACGGGCGGTCAGACAAGATCCCGGCCGCCGGGCCACTGGGATCTGTCGTCGCCTGGGACGGGCGCTGCGTGGTACCGGACGGCTCGTACCGGGTCGGCGGGTTTCGTTTCGGCGCCAGCGCGCTCATCATGCTGAACCGCGTCGCGTTCTTTGACGCACACGCGGGAAGGCTCGACGACGGCGGGAAACGGGCGCTGCTCTCATGGGCCTGCGAGCACAAGCTCGGGCAGGACGGCAGCCTCGTCGCCGCTGTCGCCCACCGGCGGGAAGCCGCGCTGCGCGCGCTGTCCGGGGTACCGCGGCGGAAGCAGCGGTACCACGTCCGGCTGCGCGCCGAGCCCGAGTGGCGGCTCGCTGTCGGCCTTGGCGACAACGCGAACGCGCACGAGATCGGGCTGGCGCTGCACGGCACCTACGGGTGGCCGGTGATCCCCGGCTCGTCGCTCAAGGGACTCACCGCCGCGTGGGCGGCGGCATCCCTGGATTCCGAGGCGGACCGGGTAGCCGTGCGACGGGTCCTCGGCACGCCTCGGCGGGACGTCGCCCCCGAACCGGCTGATGCCGATGCCGCTGGCCCTGGCGGCCGGGGCGGCAGGAAGCCTGACGCGGAACGTGGCACGGTGTGCTTCCTCGACGCCATCCCGGCCGGGCAGCCCGTCGCCGTCGAGGCCGACGTGCTCACGCCGCACGTCAAGCCGTACTACGACAGCATCGCCAGCGGTGCGGAAGGGAAAGCTATCCCGCCGGCCGAGTACCACAACCCGGTGCCGGTCATGTTCCTCACCGTGCGCGGGGCCTATGCCGTGGACCTGTACGGGCGGAGCAGCGAGGACGTGGACCTGGCGGTCGGCT
>Ga0209061_1001011_pt1 | contig 53312 bp, 48 predicted proteins | sample Coa_R1_10_FD_187157 | JGI IMG/M metagenome (GOLD analysis project Ga0209061, IMG submission 187157) | Surface soil microbial communities from Centralia Pennsylvania, which are recovering from an underground coalmine fire - Coalmine... | ecosystem: Environmental > Terrestrial > Soil >... | reverse complement strand
TGATCATCACCGCGCCGGTATCCTGCTGCGAAGCCACGATCCAGTACGGATACTGGTCGGTAGTGGCGACGTGATAGACCTGCGAGATGGGCTCGGTGTACCAGAGGCTCCAGGTTTTGCCCCCGTCAAGCGTAACGCTCGCGCCCTGGTCGGCGCCGATGATCATGCGCTGGCCGTTTGTGGGATCGATCCAGCATTTGTGGTAATCCTCGCCGCCCGGCGCGCCCTTGAAGGCGTGAAAGGTGACGCCGCCGTCGGTGGAGCGGTACATCGCGGTGCTGACGGTATACACGATGTCGGGATTTTCCGAGTCCACGAACACGCCGCATCTGTAGGAATCGCCATGGATGCGCGCATCGTTGCCCGCCATGTGCTTCCAGGTGAGCCCTCCGTCGTCAGAGCGGAACAGCCCGGAGCCTTTTTCAATGTTGTTGCCCACGATGTAGATGCGTTTTCCAGCAGTGTGCATGGCAATGGCCAGAGCAACGCGGCCCGGGAAGGGCGGAATCTTGATCTGCGTCCAGGTTTTGCCTTCGTCAACGGATTTGAAAACCAGCGGCGGCTTGGGTTTCTGTCCTTCGCGCGGGGACAAGAAAGTGCTGCCCGTGCCTTGGGTGGCGGCCCAAACGATGTCGGGATTATCATAATCGAACGTCACCTGGCGAGTACCGGGGTAACCGGCGGGCTGGAGCACATTTGTCCACGTCCGGCCGCCGTTGGTGGAACGGTAGATGCCGCCACCGTGGCGCGTGGCATCGCCGAGCGCAGAGACGATTACGATGTCGGGATTGGCAGGATCCACGAGAACGCTGTCGATGCTCACCGTGTCTTCGAGCCCGATGTGCTGCCAGGTTTTTCCGGCATCGGTGGACTTCCACATGCCATTGCCCAGGCTGTAGGCGCCTTCGATGCGGATAGGGTCATCTGTACCGACATAAATGATGTTGGGATCGGAAGGAGCGACCGCGACAGCGCCGATGCTGTCCACGCTCTTAATCTGATCAAATATGGGGAACCAGGTGATGCCGGCGCTGGTGGTTTTCCAGATACCGCCCTGCGGCGCGCCGAAGTAAAACACGCCCGGCTGGCCAATCACGCCGGTGACCGATGAAATGCGACCGCCGTGGAATGGCCCCACGTTCCGCCACTTCAGGCCGGAATACAGGTCCGGATTGACCTGCGCTGCCGCGCTCAAAGTGAATGCCAGCAAGCTGACGAAAACCAGCGTCCCATACACAACCGGCGAAATTCGCTTCATGATTTTGATACCCCTTTGCAGGAATGCAACGCCCGCTAATCAGGGAAGTATACTGCCAGAGATTTCCATGTGGAATCCAGCCCGGTCGAGCAGGCACTTGCGAACCGCTGCCCGGCTTGCACGCTCGCTACATAGAAGCCCGCTGGCATCGGGTGCCTGGCTCCACGATACACCGCGTCACTAGCACTGCGGCGGGTGTAGAAGCTGAGTTGCCACTGACTGTAGATGGATCATCCGTGAGGTCTCGACACCGAGCAGGATCTCGCTGCGCCAGTGAGCCAGCTTGCGGCAAAAGCGCATGCACTGATTGAGCGGCGCGTCGCTCAGCGGTATCCAGGCCGCCGATACCGTATTCCAATGTGGCGCGATGTCTCCCGTTCCGGCTACAATTTTAGACGGTGCAACTGGCGCGATGGAGACGGCAACGGCGCGTCTTAGAACTGCGATTGCAGCGCCAGACGACGGGAGGTGGTCTCTGCGATTACCAGACGAGAGCATCTGTTTGCGCATCCGCAAAGAAATCATTTGTCTGTTTATCTTGCTTGCGGTGGCAGGTTTCGCCATCGCAGCACAAGCTGGGAGGGCGCAGGCCAGGACGGCGGTCCCGGAGAAGCGGAATCTGCCATACACGACGATCGATCATCCTAAATTTGTGTCCGCGTCGCGCGCGACTTTTCTTGGGCCGGAAGACATCGTGCTCGGCGTGACAGATGGAAAAACGGCCAAGGCGTACCCCGCCGCCATTCTGGCGCAGCACGGAGTGGTTGAGGACAGCACGGCGGATGGGCCGATCGCCGTCACTTGGTGAGGGTTCTGCAACACGGCCCTCGTGTTCAGGGCCGAAGCAAAGGGCAAACCGCTCCTGTTCGATACCGATGGTTTGATCGGCGGAAATGAAGTGTTCAAAGACCGCGAGACCGGCAGCCATTGGCAGCAATCAACGCTCGAAGCAATCAGTGGTCCGCTGAAGGGCACCCATCTGCAGCTTTACCCCTTCCTGGAAACCACCTGGAATGAATGGAGAGTGCGGCATCCGGACACACTGGTACTCAAGCCGCTGCCGGGATACGCCGAGCGGATGCCGATCATGAACCAAGTCATCAATCAAGGGGTTTTGGGAATGGCCGGGCCGGCGCCGAAGGGAGCGTTTAGCCATGACGCGCGACTGCGCCCTAGGGATACTATTGTGGGCCTGGAAACCGGCGGTGCAGTAAAAGCGTATCCGATTGCTGCGCTCGACAAAGTGCGAGTCGTCAACGATCGCGTGGGCAGAAACCCGGTGGTGATCGTGCACCAACCATCGTCTGACACCACAACTGCGTTCCTCGCTGCTCTGCATGGAAAGGTGCTTCACTTCAGTGCGGTCGATGCCGAGGCCGATCGACTGATTGACGCCGGCACGCATTCCACGTGGACGGCATACGGCCGATGCATATCGGGTCCGCTGAAGGGCGCGCGCTTGAAGCGATTGATACTTGAGCCTGAATTCTGGTTCGCATGGTCGGAGTTCCACCCGAGAACCGAGTTGTACGTACCGAATAAAGACAAATTTTAGCCGTTCTTGCGGAGAAAGTGACCCCAGTGAGAACTGAGGATACCAAGAATATTTATGCGGGTTTTTGCGGAAGGAGATTCACACCATGATGACTCGGCGTGAAATGAACAGCGCTCTCGCAGCGGCAGTAGCAGCGTTTTTTGCCGGGGGAATCAGCCCACGAGCGGAAAAAGTGGCGTCACCGCAGGGTGGCGTGCGCGGGCGAATGCACGGACAATCTTCCGCGAAAACCCTGATGAGCGAACCCTTGGCCGAGATTCCCGACGCGGAAGCGAGTTTGGTCATGCTCACGGTAGCGCCCGGCGCGGTTTCTCCGCCTCACGAACATACCGGTCCAGTGTTCGCGTATATTCTCGAAGGCGAGATTGAAAATCAAGTCGAGCCCAATCCTCCAAAAACTTATACTGCGGGAGATTATTTCTACGAGCCCGCCATGCATGTTCACAAAATGCTCAGAAATTTGAGCAAAGTGAAACCTGCAAGGCTTTTGATTTTTCAAGTGGGACAAAAGGGCAAACAGTTCACCATTGGCGTCAAGCCATAAGGCTTTCGCTTGCACTTGGCGCACCCAGTGGGCGGCACGGCCTCACGGTCGCTCGCGAAGCGCAACAATGTTCTCTTTGATGGGCACGCCGTTTGTAATGGTTACGCGAAGCAGCCCTTCAAAAGGCTGGAGTTCGTTCTGAGGGGAAAGGGCCAGCCGCAAAACCAACTTTTCGACGGAGTCAGGTTCAGAGACGTATTCGGCTGCACCCATGGTACCGAATGTCGTCGTTCCGGCCAAGATCATGACGGTGTACGCGGGATTCAGTCCTGGCATCTGTGCAATGATCGCATAGTCTTCGGTCATGGGCGAATTCGCCGGACTGGCGAGAAATGTCGCAGGTTCTCCCGGATTCGGATGCAAGTTCACAATAGCCAAGTCGCCCCGGCGTGGTCCGGTCTTGAGTCGCTCGAAAGCAAACTCTTCGGTGGTAGGAATCTCTCGCAGCGTCAAATTCTCCGAAGGCGATCCTACAAAAATGAGGTTGTTGTTTTGCGCGTCATCCAGCGTGAACAAGCGGCCGCGCTTGACGACAATGTCGCGGTGGAACTGAGCGAACACCAGATCCAAATCATGCACGGCCATAACCTCGCCGATACCCGTGTATTGATCGAAGATACTGGTCCGCGAATCTCGTAACGGGTCGTAATAGCGCAGTCCGGTTTCGGGGCGCCCGACGAATACGGCATTGCTGTAAATCACGAGAGGCGCCTGAGTGCCCAGAAACGGCTTCCAAAAAACCCGAAATGAATCGGGCGCAGCATTGTTTGCGGCGGCGGGTGCAGAGGCGGGCGCTCTGAAGCTCCGCAGCACGGCAAAAAGCATCACAAGGGCAAGAAGCAATACCACTCCAAAAGCAATGGCCAAAAATTTCCATCTTCGCTCAGCACTTCCCCTCTGCGCGGATTCCGATTCCGCTCGATAGAATTCATGCGAAGAAGGCTTCAGCGGGTGGTTCCGATGGGCGAATGAAACCGTGTGGCTTCCCTTGGGTATCTCGATGATGATTTCGTCATCGGCACCTTCCGCCCTGTAGTATTCCGCGAGTTTGGCGCGCAGACGGCCAAGTTGTACACGAACGGTCGAGTCCGACTGGGGATCGAAGTCGGCAGGGCGGCCGAGAGCCTCCGTGGCAATTTGATATTCATTTAAGGCGGTGCCGGGTTGATCCAAGGCATGGTCGGCCAGATAGCGCAGAAGTCTGCACAGGGATTGCGAAGCATGTAATGCTCCGCTACCGGCGATCCGATCAAGCTGGCGCCGATAGCGCTCCCGCTCAACCGTCGAAACCCCTGTAACGTGCATGTAACGAAAGTTAACAAACTCGAAAAGCTTAAGCAAGACAACGCGTTAGAGCCATAACGGTATGATTCGGGCCGAAACTTATCGATGCCGAGGCTTTGCGATTACAAGTTTCCGAATTGTGGAGTTGTCGAGAAGCGGGGTTGTGAAGCGGATATTTCTTGCCGGGTTGCGTTGTGACGAATGAAGGCTTTGGAGCGGAGTCTTGCGGGGCTCTGCTTTTGCGTATTTGAAACGGCGGGAGACCAAAGGGGGGTCGAATCCGTGCGCACACTGATAGGAATACGGTTTGCGGTGCTGGCGGTATTGCTTTTTTCGATTACCAGAGTTTCCACGGCGCAAACGACGAGTGCGCGCCTGCAGGGAACCGTCACTGACCCGTCAGGAGCCGTAGTGGGCGGAGCAACTGTTACCGCCACCAATTTGGGAACCGGCTTGGTTACTACCGCGAAAACCGACAGCACCGGGTTGTACGTGATTCCTGCTCTGACTCGGGGTAGCTACCAGATCGTAGTCACCAAGCCGGGATTCGAGAAGACCGTAAAGTTGCTGACATTGCAAATTATGCAAGTGGCGGTCGTGAATTTCCAATTGCAAATTGGCCAGGTGTCGCAGTCGGTGACCGTGAGCGGTGGTGCGCCTTTGGTGAATGCCGCCGACGCCACCATCGGCGACGTAATCGTGGGTCCGCAAATCACGCAACTCCCTTTGAATGGCGGTAATTTCACGCAATTGGCCACATTGATGCCGGGCGTGACACGCGGCGTTCCAACAGGCCAGGCGACGGGTTCGCAGAACAATGCAGAGACCTTTCGCTACGGTCAAGAGGGCGGCGCGTCCCTAGCGGTAAATGGATTGCCGCCGCAAGCCAACAATTTCGTTCTCGACGGCATCGACAACAACGAGTCGCTCGTCAACACGATTGTTTTCTTTCCGCCCTTCGACGCCATAAACGAATTCCGCATCGACACGAACGTCGCGCCGGCCGAGTACGGACGCGCCGGCGGAGCGATTGAGGTGACTTCGCTCAAATCCGGAACCAACAGCTTCCACGGTGACGCATATTGGTTTCATCGAGACCAGACCTTGGACGCGCGGCCCTTTTTCAGCAGTTCCGTACTTCCGTTTGCGCGGAACTTCTTTGGCGGGTCCTTGGGAGGGCCGATTCTGAAGAACAAATTATTTTTCTTCGGTGATTATCGAGGCCTGCGGCTGAATCAACCAAGCGAAAGCAGCGTGGGCACGGTACCTACGGACCTAATGCGCCAAGGCGATTTCTCGGAACTTCTTTGCGGTGGAGCGCCCACCTGTCCGGCAAGCACCGGCCTAAGCACTCCGGTTCAAATCATTGACCCGACTACCGGGCAGCAGTTCATGGGCAATGGCTCGCAGCCCAATGTTATTCCCACAAATCGAATCAATTCCGTCGGGCAGAATTATCTGAACGCGTTTCCGCAGCCAAACTGCAACGCGACAATCGACTCCCGCTGCGGATCGATCATCAACAATTACGTGAATTCCCGCACGCTCATTGAGAACTGGAACGACTTCGATGTTCGCGTGGATTACGATTTGAGCAGCGCGAACCAATTTTTTGCCAGGATCAGCCGCGATCGCACCAATCAAACCAGCACCACGTTCCTCTCCACCCTGCCCTCAGGATTTGGTTCCGGGACTAATTTCAATCACCCCATCGGCGCAGCTCTCGGGTGGACGCATGTGCTCAACCCGAATCTGATTAGCGAAATGCACTACGGATTCGTGCGCACCAGTTACGGGTACGATCCGCCGGACGAAGGCACGCCTCTGTGCGTCAAACTGGGAATTGTCAACTGCAACACCAGCCCTCTGCTAGGCGGAATCGCACTGATCGGCGGCTATAACACGCAGATTGAGTACACCGGCGACTACGGCCCTTACCTTGTTCCGCAAACCGGTTTTGAATGGAACGACACCATCAGCTGGGTGCACGGCAACCACACGGTCAGGTTCGGCGCGAATATCATCCGTCGGCAGTTGAATCTCTTCCGTCCTCTGGCGGGCAAGGGCTATTTCTTTCTGTTCGGCAACGGAGGCGGACAAAGCCCGACGCACTACGAAGTTTCGGATTTGCTCGCTGGTTTTGTGAATTCCTATTCCGTCGGCCCTCCCTACGGTATGGTGGGAACACGAAGCTGGGAAAACGGCTTTTTTGCGCAGGACGATTGGACCGTTTCGCCGCGCCTGACACTGAACCTCGGCTTACGGTATGACGTTTTGACCTGGCCGATGGAGGTTTACAACCGGCAGGCCAACTTCGATTTGGTCACCGGGCAACTGATTGTTGCCGGAAGCAACGGCGCGTCACGCACTCTTGTTCCCAACGATTATCTAAATTTTGCGCCGCGTCTGGGTTTTGCCTATCAGCTTACCGGCGACGGCAAAACGGTCGTGCGCGGCGGGTTCGGGCTGTTTTACTTCATTGAGCGTGGCGGCATCAGCAACCAGCTCGCGCAGAACCCGCCATTCAGCGGCGAAGCCACGTTCACCTACGCGCAAGGTTATCGCATCACCCTTTCGGGCCAAACTGGCTCGCCGACGGACAACAACTCGATCGACGCGACGCAGCCGCTGCCACTTGGCTATCTTAAAAATCTCAATCTCGCGGCTCCTGCAGGCGTCAGCGTGCTCGCCGAGCCGTCAACGAATACCACGCCGCGGGTTGCGGAGTGGAATCTTCAATTCCAACGCCAGTTGAATAACAATACCGTCGTCAGCATCGGCTATGTCGGCGATCACGGCGCGCGTCTGATGGCCAATTACGACGCGAATTTCCAGCCTTTTGACGCGGCCCCTGGTACCGGCCTGGCATATCCGCAACTGGGCAGTGTAACGGTCCTCGCCACTGCAGGATACTCCAATTACAATTCTCTGCAGATTCAGGTCAACCGCCGGATGACTTCCGGACTGCAGTTCCTGGGCTCGTTCACCTGGCAAAAGGACCTTGACGCGCCGTGCAGCGAAATCATGGACTGCGGCCAGCCGCTCGATCCCAATAATCTTGGACTGGATTACGGTCCCGCGCTGATTGATCAGCCCTACGTTCTTACGCTTAGCTCCCTGTACCACCTTCCCTTCGGGCGCGGCGAGCGATGGGGCGGTAACTGGGCGCTGCCTCTCGACGAAGCGTTGGGCGGATGGCAGGTGAACGGCATCTATGCCCTGCAAGCAGGCCTTCCATTCGATGTTTCCGTCGGGGGTTGCTCGAACGCTTATCAGCGGCCTGACGTGGCGGGCCCGCTGCATGTGCATCCCGGAAACCTTAGCGGGTATATTGATCCGTCCGGCTTTGCGCTTCCTGCCGCTACGGTGTATGGTTCAAGCGGGAGCTTTGGATGCACATACAACGCTCCCGGGGATGCCTCACGGGATATTTTGCTGGGTCCTGGGCTTTCCAACATGGATTTAGCGATTTTCAAAGACTTCGCGGTGCCGGAGCACGGAATCAGGGTTCAATTCCGCGCTCAGTTTTACAACCTCACAAACACCCCGCACTTTGGGCAGCCAAATGGATCCTTCGCCAACTGGAACGTCAACTCTTCGGGGCAACTGGTAGCGAGTCCGAACCCCACATTTGGTCAAATTACAAACACGCTGCCCTACACGAACAGGCAGATCGAACTCGGCCTGCGGGTGATCTTCTAGCGGGTTGCGCTTGGCGGAAAACGAGCCAATTCCGTGTTTCGCCGGACGACCCTGCGGATTCTGCACGTCCCTTTCGCGTAGAAGAAAAACGAAAAACCTCCGCTTACGAAGCGGATGGTTTGTCCTGATGGGGGTTGCCTTTGGTTTGTTGAACGTCGCTCGCGCGCAGGCGAGCATGCATCGTGGCCCTAGCCCGGCAATGCCGGCGATCGCGAAAATCGAACCGCCAAACTGGTGGGTGGGAATTTCGCCGCAGCTTATGCTGCTCATCTCGGGCCACAATCTTCAGGATGCAACCGTTACCTGCAGCTATTCCGGAGTTCGAGTAAAACGCTTTCGAGCGCAGCCATCCGGCGACTATCTCTTTGTGTGGCTCGAAATCAGTTCTGCTGCGCGTCCAGGAGAGGTTCCCTGTATTGTGCGAGCTTCAGGTGGCAAGAAATCGATACGCTTTCCGTTGCTGGCTCAGCCGCCTGCTGCCGGAAAATTCCAAGGTCTCAGCGAGAACGACGTTCTTTACCTCATTATGGTCGACCGCTTCGCGGACGGCAACACCTCGAACGATCATCTTCCGAGCATGCCCGGGACATTCAACCGCTCGAATCCCCGCGCCTATCACGGAGGCGATCTGCAAGGCATCGAGGAGCATTTGGATTACTTGAAGCGGCTGGGTGTGACCGCGCTGTGGCTCACTCCGATTGTCGCCAACGACAGCCACTCCCCCCAAGACTATCACGGCTATGGCGCCGTGAACGAATACGCAGTCAACCCGCATTTTGGAACTCTGGCTGATTTGCAGCACCTGGTAGCCAAGGCTCATCAGCGCGGAATGAAGGTCATTCTCGACTTTGTGGCAAATCATGTCGGCCCGCGCAACCCGTGGGCCGCCAACCCTCCGGAACCAAATTGGTTTCATGGAACCCTTCGGCACCATACCGCAGCCTCGAGCGATTTCCAGTTTCTAACCGACCCGCACGCACCTCCCAGCTTGTGGCGAAACGTAGTGGACGGATGGTTCGCGGATCGATTACCGGATCTGAATCAATCGAATCCCGACGTAGCACGCTATTTCATCCAGAACGCGGTCTGGTGGGCCGAGCAGACCGGCATTGATGGATACCGGCTGGACACCTTTCCTTACGTCTCCCGCACGTTCTGGTCGGAATTCCACCACGCTTTACATCGGCTTTTCCCGAGTTTTTTCACGGTGGGCGAAGTTTTCAATCCCGATCCTGAGATCACCTCATTTTTCGCCGGCGGCCGGAAACAGTATGACGGAATCGATACCGGAGTCACCTCGGTATTCGACTTCCCGTTCTATTTTGCTTTGCGAGAGATGATTCTCGATCATGCTCCGCCGGAAAAACTTGTGGATGTGCTTGGCGATGACCGTTTGTATTCGCGTCCGGATCTGCTGGTCCCGTTTCTCGGGAACCACGACGTGGTGCGCTTCGCGAGCGCTCCCAACAGCTCTCCCGAGAAGCTGGAACTTGCCTTTGCCATGCTGCTTACCATGCGAGGCATCCCGCAGATCTACTACGGAGACGAAATCGGCATGCCTGGCGGCGCCGATCCGGACAATCGCCACGATTTCCCCGGCGGATTCCCCGGCGATCCGCGTAACGCCTTTTACGCGGCAGGCCGTACACGGCGAGAGCAGCAGATTTTTTCCTGCGTGCAACAGCTGCTGATGTTGCGCCGCGCGAACAGCGCCTTGCGGGACGGCACACTCTGGGACATTGGCTGGGATCACAGTTCTTTCGCCTATGCACGGACGACCAAGAACGAACGTCTTTTGATCGTGCTGAACGCGGGCGCCTCGCCCCACAAGCTGAGGCTGAGTTTTTTGCACACGCCGCTCGAGGGAACGACCTCCCTTACGCCGTTGTTCAAAGGAGGTCCGGAAGCGGTGAGCCATAATTCGGCGACCATTGCGTTGCCGGCCGAAGGATTCGGCCTTTGGAAGGCGCGCTGATGCCAAACTGTGGAAAGTCGTTTCATTTTTGCGGCGCATCAACTCCGCTACGCCAGAAAGGCCCGCACCTCTCCATGAAAATCAAAAAAACGCTGTCGCTAATTTTGTCCTCGATATTTTTGCTGTGTCCTTCTCTGCTGTTTGCGCAGGATGCCCCGGGCGCGCCCGGCGAGTTGCCCACCTGGACCGGCGCGAACAAGGAGGCGGTTGGCACCTCGTCGACCGCGCAGTCCAAGGTATGGTTTACGCTCGCCGACGGCATTCTGACGGAGGTTTACTACCCGCGCGTGGATATGCCCGATGTGCGCACGCTGGAATTTGCGGTGAGCAATGGCCGGGAGGTTTGGATCGAATCTCACGACCTCGAACATTCCATCCAGCAAATCGACTCGCACGCCCTGCTGTTTCGTCAGGTTTCCCGCGATCCTCGCGGCCTCTTCAGCATTACAAAAACATACGCGACCGACCCTAAACGCAACACGCTGCTGATTGACGTCGCATTTTCGGGCCCGGCCGGCGACTCACTTTATGTCCTGTACCATCCGGCGCTCGCCAACTCGGGATACGGCGAAGCGGGCTTTTCGGCAGGGAATGCCCTGGTGGCTGAGAAACGGGGCACCGCCTCGGCCGTTGTATGCAGCAACGGTTTCAAACAAATGTCCAGCGGCTTTGCCGGCACGAGTGACGGTTATACCGATCTGCTTCTGCATCACCGGCTCGCTTGGCGCTATGCGCGCGCCCAAGATGGAAACGTAGTTCAGACCGGAGACATCGATAAGCCTCGTCACTTCACGCTGGCTTTGGGCTTCGGCACGTCACCTGAGGCGGCGCTGCGTGCCGCGCACGCCAGCCTTGCCGATGGCTTTTCGGCGATTGACACGGAATATAGAAACGGATGGGCTGCTTTTTTGCATGGACTGCGCACCGTAAGCCCACCCTACGAGAACGAGTTTCAACTCGCTGCCATGGTAATTAAGGCTCATGAAGACAAAACGTACCGTGGCGCAATTATTGCGTCTCTGAGCATTCCCTGGGGGTTTGCCGTCTCCGCGGCCCAACCCATTGCCGGCGGCTACCATTTAGTATGGGTGCGAGACCTCTACGAAGCGGCGACCGCGTTGCTGGCAGCCGGTAAACGGGATGTGGCAGCGCGCGCACTCCACTATTTATTCAACGTGCAGCAACGTCCGGACGGCAGTTTTCCGCAAAATAGTTGGGTGGATGGACGCCCGTACTGGACTGCCGTCCAAATGGATGAGGATTCCTACCCCATGATCCTAGCGTGGCAACTCGGGGAGGATGGACCGGCCATGTGGCGAAATCACATTCGTCCCGAGGCTGAGTATGTGGTCGCCCACGGTCCCGCCACGCAGGAGGAACGCTGGGAAGAGTTGCCCGGCTATTCACCTTCCACCATCGCTGCGGAAATCGCCGGGCTGGTTTGCGCCGCGGACATTGCCAGAAAAAATGGCGCGACCAAAGAGGCTCGGCTCTTTCTTTCCACTGCAGACAGCTGGGCTGATCACCTGAATCAGTGGCTCGTTACCACCACCGGGGATTTGGGAAAGAAGGTTTCCGTAAATGCCTATTTCATTCGCATTGACAATAACAAAGACCCAAACGACGGATACAAACTGGATGTGCGCAACGGCGGCGGCATGTGGGATGAGCGTGACGTAGTGGACGCCGGCTTTCTCGAACTGGTGCGCCTCGGGATACGGTCGGCAAGTGATCCCATTATCGAAGGTTCTGTCCGAGTGATCGATTCCGCCATTCGTGTGGAAACTCCTGCCGGCCCGGATTTCTACCGCTACAGCCACGACGGTTACGGCGAAACGTTCTTCGGTGGCCCATGGCTGGGCGACGGCATCGGCAGGCTTTGGCCGATCCTCGCCGGGGAGCGCGGCGAATACGAAATCGCCCGTGGCCGGGACCCGAGTCCTTATCTGAACGCCATGCTGCATTTCGCCAATGCCGGAGGCATGATTCCGGAACAGGTTTGGGACCGTGCTGACGCCACTCATACAAACTTCACTTTTGGCGCAGGAACGGGAAGCGCCACGCCGCTGGTTTGGAGCATGGCCCAATTCATGCGTCTGGCACTTTGTGAGAAGGAAAAGCGCATTGTCGAACAGCCCGGGGTGGTCGCCGAACACTTCCTCAACGAAAGCCGGGGCGCAGCGTCGCGATAGCCGATCGCGCCGTGTTCTGCGATGAGCTCCTTCAGCATCTCGTATTCTGTTTTCGGCTTCTTGAAGGAAACCATGCCGGATCAAAGCGAGAATCAATCCCTCATGGCCGCCCGTTGAGATGCGACTCGCACGCCTCCGCCGCGTCGTCGATCCCATGTATCTCTCAAGAGCCGCACTCATGTTTCGACCGCCCATGGTAACTGCGCCCTTGTCACAGTGAATCCGCTGAGAGTTGCGCCGACCCAATCCGCATGGCCGCGCCTCTGAGCCAACTCGCTGCCTTGGTAGAATAAACCTGTGCTCACAAGCGCGTCATCGGCGAGCGATATGCTTGTAGGCTATCGCTTAGAATATGGCATAATATGAGCGATAGGAGGACGCCCTATCGCTCGTGACCTGGAACTGGCAAAAAACGGATTGGCCCAATTTCCGATGGGATCATAGGCGGCTGGAAGCTGCAGAAAAACAGTTTCTCGTCAGCGGAGGTGTGTTCGTCGGCACGGTTCGGCACTTAGGGAAAGAGGAACGGGATCAGCTGACCGTCGAGGCGATGAGCATAGAAGCGATTACGACTTCCGAAACGAAGGCGAGATTCTGGATCGCGCGAGCGTGCAGTCCTCCCTCCGCAAACAGCTAGGTATTCCCACAGACGAGCGGCGCGTTCGCCCTGTGGAGCGAGGCATCGCGGAGATGATGGTTGACCTATATCGGTCTTTTGCCGAACCGCTCTCTGAAGAAACGTTGTTTCGCTGGCATGGCATGGTGATGAGCGGTAGCCGCAATCTGAGAGATGTCGGTCGCTACCGAACGGGCGCAGAGCCAACTTTCCCAATCGCTGTGACTCGCGAAAGGTTGGTTCATCTCGTGCGCGTTCAAGAATCCCAAATAAACGAGAACGGTCGGAACTCCCAAGCTAGCCAGCTTCCACGCCCATGCGAAGCGATTGCTGATTTGATAGTGCGACTCCGCTGATAGCAGCCATCCTTCCCCAAAGCCGAGGCTGGCTTCCGCAATTGCGGTCTCAATTCGAGTTCGGTTCCCCTCGTTCCGCGCCCCTCCACAATCATTCGGTTTCAGCTCGGCGGCGTGGGCCTTCGCCTCGATCAGCAGGAGTCCTTTGCGTCCGTCAGCAACGGTACACGTGCTCGCCAGGTCCCAATTGGGAGTGTTAGCCCTCGCTGGCTTGGCCAACCACCAGTTCGTGACGATGCGGCGTTGTTTCTCGGATAGGAATCTAGGCGTTTCTCCGAGGCGAGCTTCCTCGGGCTTAGAAAAGCCTTGCGGCGCGAACCTGTCGGCTTCGCTCACGCTGGCTAGCGGGAGAACAAGCGAGTTCAGGAACGCGGTCACCCTCGGCTTGGGTTCATGTGTCGCGAGGAGACACCTGAACCGGCTGCCTTTGAATTCGCGAGGTACGAAACAGATGCTATCGGCCACCGGGTGTGCTCTCCATCGAAGCAGGGTATCACCACTTCGTTACAATCAAACAGCTCTGCTGAGACATGCTTTTTAGAGGCTTCCTACTCGGAGCCATCAGGATAATTAGTCTCAGAAACCGCGCTGGCCTGACGATCTCAATCCCGCGATGATACTTTAGCTTCCGAAGCGCCACATCACCGCTCACCACGTGGAATTGGAAAGGGACATCGTTACGCCCTGGCGAGGCTGACGTGTAGTGCATGCGACTGCCGGGGGATTAGAGACTTACAAGCGCGGCAGCTTTTGACTACGCACAGCACATTCCCTTTTGATTATTCTAGGCCGCCCAGCGGGAGCTCAAAAATCATCGCAGCGGCACTCCTCTGGGTATCATGGGCATAGCCCGGCAATTTTGGGGCACCGCAAAAAGCGAATCAGGTGGCGCAGAGAGGCTGATGTCCGTGTAATCGGTCTCCACGGTCCCATGGGCAGTATGCGTTTGAGTGCGCACCGGAAAACCATGGAGGTCGGTAGCCGCCCACACTTTCATGGTTACTGCCTTCCCTCCGCCAGCAGGTGTCACGATCACCTCCTCGATGCGCACCGGATGTCCGGCCATAGTCCCCGAACCGATGACCTTCACCTCAGTCTTGTCTTTAGCCGAGGCGGCCAGCGGACTCTCAAGCGAACCCGTGTGCGGCATCTCCATGCACATCGTTGGGCCCATGACCATGAAAGTCTTGTTCTGGTCCAGCAGCATGAGCATGTAGCGCTCGCCCCCGGAGCCGGGCAAATCAGATCGAAACTTGTTTCCCGCGCGGGCGATCTTCGAATGAAGAGTCTTTCCGTTGACGTGCATGGTCGTGGTGGCCGAAAAGTTTGGAAATGAGAAGGCCCCGGTGTCCTGGGCTTTCGCGGGCATAACCAAAAGGCTCACGGCAAAAAGCACTCCCAGAAGCGTTCCTTGTTTCATGATCGATTCCTCCCACCGTGTCTTTTGGATTTCCAGACCTCGACGCTCAATCTTGTCTCGACGAGTCATGCCGGCTCTTTTTATGGCTCTGTTAGGCACGAGAGAATCTGTTCGAATCGTGCGCGCAGAATCGACTGCTCGAGACTCTCGTCTTCTGGTGCGCTGCTTCCGTCCTCATCGGACACGTCTCGTCGTGGATTTGCCTCTGCCGGCGGCCGTTACTGGGGAGCCTCGCTCATGTCAGTTCTCCGCGTGTTTTTTGGCGAGCGGCCCCACGATGGGAAGTTCAAAGCGCTCGTTGTTGTAAGCCTTGTACATAAGCAACAGCCAAAGGGCGAAGAACGCCAGACGAATCACCCACCAGGCCAGATAAATGAGTCGCCACAGGGCGAAGAAACTCGCGCCGAGAAAGAACCCGGTGACCATGCTCCAGAGGATGATGATTGCCACATACACGCCGCTCACGAAGATGGACTGCAGCGCGTGAAAACGCACGAAGCGGTCGCTTTTATAGGGCTCGGTCACGAGCAGGAAGATTCCGGTGATGAAACCGAGGACATAGGCAACCAGCCCGGCAACGTTCGGGGCCATGGGCTTCGAAGGGGCGGCTGTGGTTACGGCGGCCGCTCCCGGGCTTGAGGCCACGACGGCCGCAGCCCCCTGGCCGCGCTGATCAGCAGCGACCATCGCATCGCTCCCTGCTGGACTGGCCGCTGCGCCGCAGGAACCGCAGAACCGTGCGCCCTCGGCAATCTGCGCCCCGCATTTTGAGCAATGATTCATCGCCGAAGCTCCTCAAGCCTGTCTACAATTGCGATTTGATTCCCGTCTCTCAGGCATGATCATTCGCAGCCGGAGAGTGATCACCGGGAATACGTTTGAGCTTCTCCAAACGGAAGAAAGCGCCGCGGCAGAATAAGAGGAATCAAGAGCGAGAGACCCGCGCGCAAAGTATGGCCGCCGTAGGGAATCTGGCGGTTAAGGCTGGCCCTCGAGCACAAAGCTGGCCCAGAGCATGGGATTCTCTGGAAGAGCGAAGGTTCCGTAGGCGGTATGGATCTTCACGCGGCCGGCGCGAAGTTCGCGCATCAGCCGAAGCTGCGCCGCGCGCAGAGCCTGAGCCTTCGTATCGCCTTTGAGCCATTCCGTATAGAAATCCGGAACCAGCCGCACGGTGGTTTCGTCGGACACATCGGACAGGCTGGCGATCACCGAAGAGGCTCCAGCATAAATGAAAGCACGAGTAAGCCCGGCAATGCCGTCTCCCGAAACCTTGCCCATGGCGGTGCGGCAGGCACTCAGAAAGACGAGATTGGCATGAAGCTTGAGCGCATAAATCTCCCCCACCGTGAGCCGGCCGGTCGTTCGCGGATGCTGCTCCCGGCCGAAGGCCAGATAGGAGTCCCACGGCGAAGCATCTTCGACGATCGCATGCGTGGCCAGATGAATCACAGTGCTATTCGCGAAATCTGCTTCGACGCGCCCGGCTTGTGCGTCCCGTCCAGCGAGCATGGTGACTTCACTCGCCGAGAGCATGCGCGCGACCGAAGAAACCTCCTCTCGCGCCCCAGGCAGAGGCGGCAAGCGTGTGCCGCCAGGGCCCGGCGCCGGATTTGCCGGGTCGGCAACCAAAAGGAAATGCGGGGGCGCCTCCCGTGCGCTTGCGCGCGCGAAATATGGGAACAGCGAAAGCGAAGGCGTATAGTCGAGGCAATAACGTTCGACAAGATAATGGCCATGGCCGTCGATGAGCGCAGCGAACGGAAGGAGAAGCAGAGGACCTTGGGGTTCGATGGTGAGAAGGCTGCCTTTGGCCGTGGGCAGATAGCTCGCCACAGGTCTAATGAGCAGGGCGTACAGTTCGCGCCAATCGGCTCTGGTGGGTGACGAGAACTCGAGATCTTCTCCGCCACGGCCGATCAAGCGATGGCGGCCCGCGGTCCTTTCGTTGGTCTCGGGTACCCGGCGTGTCCGTTCTACTTGGAGCTGCGGACTGGGCCAGAGGCGGTTGACGATTGCATGCAACCGCGCTCGAGAGACGGTGACGCGGGTACAATGAATCTCTCCGTCCTGCCCGACGACCCAGATCAGCGTGGCTTTCGGGCCGACCCAGTAGCTCAGAATGGTCGCGCGGTTTTGGGCCGCAAAGGCGCGGATTTGAGCGAGAGAGAAAGGTTTCGAAGATGCGATGCTCGGCAGGGCTGGCGCTAGGCGTGGCCGGTCTGCGGGTGAGGCCACCCGCGATTTCGCCCCGCGGAGAGTCAGTGTGACGGTCGAGCCAGGGGAGTCCGCCCGTGTACGAACGGCGCGTGCTTGGGCTTCGAGCTCGTCGGCTGCTGCCAGTTTGGTGCCGGCGGGCTCGGGATTCGCCTGCCGACTGGCGAGCAGATCGCCGAAAGCACGGGCCCGCGCCTCCTCGGAAAGGGCTAGAGCCCGCAGGTCGTGCCCTTCCTCGTAGAGCAGGTTGATCGTAAAATTGAACAGGAACTCGCTGCGGTCGGCGAACCCCCGTTTCATGAAATCCATGGGAACCAGCTTTTGGCGAATGGCCTCAAGAACGCGGGTCGCGGAGTAAGCGTCGGCAAGCGCCGCGTTTTTTTGCCCTAACTTATTTTCGGCTTGGGCTCGCCAGTAGTAACCATAGAAATCGTCCTCTCGGTCTCCGAAACTTTCGCTGAGCTGTAAGCCGCGGTTTGCGGCCTTGAGTGCTGCCTGGTCGCGACCGAGATCCACGTCCGCATTGGCAAGCTGGATGTACAGCTTGGCACGGAGATAGGGGGTAATCTTGCGTGAAAGAACGTCCTCGATCATCCGGGCGGCGGGGGCATCCTGGTGCATCTCGAGATGCTGACCGGCAATATTCCCCAGCAGGAAATTCACCAGCAGTGGCGAGCCGGTCTGGCGCGCCACTGCCAGAGCCGATTCATAGAGCGCCAACGACGTTTTCCCGCGGCCGAGTTCTTCCTCAGAGACCGCGAGCGCGTTGAGCGTCTCGGCTTCGAGGAAACGGTCACCGATCGAACGGTCAATGGCCAGGGCTCGCTTGTAGAAATCGAGCGCTTGTGCCGGAACCCCATCGGCCCGGTAGATCCGTCCTTCGCTGACCAGAACGCTAGCCAGCGACGAGCGGTTCCCGATCTGTTGAAACAAGCTTTCCGCCTGCTCCAGCTTTTCGACCGCCCCGCCGTAGTTGCCCTCATGAAAGAGCAAGTCGCCCCAGTCTTCAAGCAACTCGCCGGCAACTTCCTGGTTGCCCGGATGCCCTAAAATCGCAAGCCCTCGCCGGATATCTTTTTCCGACTGCTCGTCGGTGAGCGAAGGATCCATGCCCAAGTCCCGCCAAATCGCGGCCTCGCGCGTAGTATCCTTTCGCGCTTGATATTCCTGAAGCGCGCTTCGGTAAAGAATACGCGCGCGCGTCCAGTCGCCGCTTTGCTGTGCAACCATGCCGAGATCTTGCCGAGTCTCGGCTTTACACAAGGAATCCCGAGCGGAGGTGCAAAGTACGAGCGCCTGCGTGAGCTCCTTCCGCGCCGCGGCGTACTTCGATTGGGCGTAGAGGACGACTCCCAGTCCGCGGTGCCCTTGGCCCAGAGCCGCGGTGTTGCCAGTCACTTTGGCAATCTGGATCACGCGCTCGAATTGCGCATTGGCCGCGGCATTTTGATCCTTCACATAGAATATAAAACCTGCTTCCAGAGCTTTTTGTATGCCTCGATCGGGCGAACTCGCCTTCGCTTTAGATGGGGACCCCGGCGGCAGCCGGTGCCCTTGCTGTGCCAGACAGGGGGAGGCGGTCGTGAGCGCAATGGCTAGGAAAAAGGCTCCGACGAAGAAATTACCCTGGCAAAGTGAACTGGAGCGCACCATGGTTTCACCTCGGCACCGCGTGGGCACCCGCAGAAGATAGTTCCTTTAGGCCAGTGCAGGCACGCGACTGATATTCGTTCGGACTCCGGCACAATCCCTCGAGCAGCGCGGCCGCCCGGGGATTTTGACCCGCCCGCACATAGGTGAGCGCCAGATACCAGGTTGCTTCGGCCCGAAGTGGTCCCTCGGCGAGCGTGAGGACGCGTTCGAGCGACTCTCGAGCCGAGGAATTCTGTCCTTCGAGCAACTGCGACACCCCAAGGTAAAACGGCGCCTCCGCCGAACGCGGATATTTTTGCACCAGACGTTGCAGCTTGTGCACAGCTTGTGCGTAATGTCCGACGCGGTAGGGGGCGAGCGCGGCCATCAGATCATCCAGATAAGCTTGGCTCGTACGCGAGGACCCGCGCATCACCAAGGGGATGGGCACGTTGATCCTGGCGGGCTCCACGGCGAAAACTGTCGAGGTCGCGGCCGGAGCCCGAGGTGAGACGTTCTCCGCGGAGTTCCGCGCCGGGATGTGCGTCCAGAGTAGGAGCAGCACGACCGTCGCCACGACCGCAGCCGGAACCAACGTCCACACCCACCAACGCCTGCGGCGGCGAGCTTCGCGAAACTCGCCGTACACGCGAGCGTCGATCCGCTTTCGTTCCTCCGCACCAATTGAGTCCCCCAGGCTTTCCAGATCCCTATCGAGCATCTGACAGATACGGCAACCCTCCAGATGGCGTTCGAGGGCCACTCGCAAATCTTCCGGCACGGCATCGGCGCGGGCAGCGCGAAGCAAATCGGGCGGCGGGCAACCAGCAGCCGCAGAGCCGCCCCGTTCGCGCAGAAACTCGCGCTCCTGCAGGTCGAAATCATCCCCGCCCGGTTTGGGTTCGCTGGCCATAAGAGCTGGTGGCGAGGTCCTTTCTAAGAATTTCCAGCGCGTATTGCAAATAGCCTTTGACTTGCATCTCGCTCAGGCCGGTTTCACGCGCGATTTCTGGCCGCGACATGCCGTGAACGTACCGCAAAGTCAGACAGGCGCGATGCACCGGCTTGAGCGCTTTGTTTTCGAGCATCTCGATTTTGAGCACCGGAGCCGAGGCGCCGCTTTGCTCCGGGATCCAGTCCCGACAATACTGCTGTTCAGTGGCCTTCCGCCGCCAGCAGTCCAAGATCTTGTTCTTGGCAACGGTGAACAGCCAAGCCGGAAGCCGCTCCTCCTCCACTGAGTCACGATTGCGGAGCAGTGCGAGAAAAGCATCGCTCGTGACATCCTCGGCAAGCGCCCGGCTCCCCGCGAGACTCAGCGCGTACCGAAACACAGACCCAACATGGGCGCGATAGATTTGGTCAAAGTCCCACACAATATACGTTTGAGGAACGCATTCTGGAATGAAAGCCTGGAGAAGGGTTCGCCAATCATCGGTTTCTACACCCCTCCCACTCGGGACGATGGCAGGAAAGGTAAGCCCTACGAGACGGCAGAGTCAAGGTCTTTATACTGTGGCCGGGCAGAGTGGGCGCAAGGCCCGGCCATGACCCGATGCGCGCCAAATCATTAAGGCGCGTGGCCTAATGGGCGGACCTGCAGCTCCCGGGCACCACAAAGAGCGACTGATCGGGTTTATTCAAGTCAATGTTCTTAAGGAAATGGGTGGTCCCGATTTTTCCGGAGCGATCCACAGTTTCCATCTTGGTAACCAGGCCCAAATCCTTCAAAATCCAAATCCTTGTGTGCGAAGCTCGGCCAGAGCCTGCGGCTGCACGGACCGGTTCCAAAACCGTGTAGGTCAATCCGTTCACGGTGACGTCCTGCGAGGCGAATTTTTCGTGAGGGGACCGCAAGGAACGAACACTCGGCGAAAATCCGGAGAGGTAATCTTCGAGGCTCTTGGCCGGCAGAAGACTCACTTGCGCCTGACAGGTGCGGTCGTGCGGAGAAACCTGATAAAAGGAGCGAGGATTGAAAAAGGCCAGGGTGTAAATCAGGTCATTCTTCGCCGTCGGGTCTTGCGGCGGAGGAAGGAAGTCGGCGCGGACTTCTGCGCCTCGGATGTAGAGCTCGACGGGCGCGCCGGTCACAGGATTCGCAGCCGTGGCCGAGAAGGGCTTGCCCGTGTAGCTCTGCGCGTGCAGATCTCCGGGGAGCAAGCCAAAGGCGATGAAAAGCAGGATCGTTAAGAGCCCCACGGTGCCGCAAGCGAGAGTTCTGAGAGAGAGAAGTTCTTCGATGAAACACACAAGCATGCCTCTTGGACAAACAGATTACGTTCCAGGGAGACGAGCGGAAGAAAGACACATCCAAGTTCCCGCCAAACACGCGCACCTTGTACCTATTTCTAGCAAGCAAACCGCGGCAAATCAAAGCTGCCCTGAGACGAGTCGACTGCCAGCCCGTCTCGAAAAGCACTGCACGCTTCGCTTTCTTCCGTTTTCTCCTTTCCAAACGTAATGAGGGTATCCGCGCCATTAAGGCGAGGAACACGCTCGCAAGCTTGAATTAGGTACCAACTGAAATGCGGAGGTGGTGTGTGAGAAACCTCAACAAGACTGCTCGAGTTCTTCTCTGGCTCAGCTTGGTGGTACTGGTGACCATCGGGGCGACGGAAATTTGCAGAGCTCAGCAATCCTCCGGGTCAGGATACACGGTGGGAATTATTCCCTTCCCGGACCTCAGCGGGAATCCGGACCTCGGCCAACTGGCATCGGTGCTCCCTTCGATGTTTCAAAACTCATTGCTCAACCACAGCGCGCTAATTCCGCGGCAAATTCAGCCTCCTCCGAACGCCGCCGCTTCTTCACCAGAACAGATCACCGACGTACCCACGGCCGCACAGCTCGGCCAGGCCAATGGCACAAACCTGGTGATCGTCGGCACACTGCTCAGCGGTCAGGTCAAGACCAAGCAGGGGACCTTTAATCTGGGCAGCTTCCACGGATTCGGCGTGGGCGGCAACAGCAATTCGCAAAACTCGCGGGTCGTGCTCCAGGCGACACTCGTCGACGCCGCGCGCGGCGTTTCGCTCGGAACTTTCCGTGCTACCGGGAAGGATACCGAAACCCACATCGATCCGAATGCGACCTCAAACTACGGCAGCATGAACATGCAGAGCGGCGCGTTCCAATCGACATCACTCGCCAAGGCGACCCGCATCGCGCTCGACAGTCTCACTCGCCAGATTGTGGCCGCACTGAAGAATTTCAAGGCAACCAGCATGCCGGCACCGGGCGCACCCGCGGCAATCGCCGCTCCAACCGTACAGCAGCAAGTTCAAGCGCCGCTGCCTGCGGCTGCCAAGATTTTGGTCTTTGGCGACAAGGATCTCTTCGGCTCGCAATACCCGAACGGCGTCGACCCGACCACCGGCGCACAGCTCTCAGGCCTGCAGCCGGGCCAAGTCTCTACGGCAACCCAAACGTACGATTACAATGACAACTTCACTCCAAATTTTGGAGATTTAGGAGGGCAAACCGACTATCCCGGCACCGATCAGCTCTACGTGGCAAGCAACACCACGCCACAAATGAATCAGATTCAGCGCGGCCCTCAAGTCATTTCCATGGATTATTCAAGTCAAGTGCCACCTGGACAGGCGGTGTCAGGACTGACGCTGGGGATGTCGATTACCGGCTTCGATGCACAAGAGACGCAGCAGACGTATTCTGTTTGGATCAATAATCAAATCGACGTTCCGTTATCACGCTATATAAACTCCGTCGAATTAGGCGCGCATGCGACCCAATTCTTCGCGATCGGGGTGGATCCTCAACTCCTCCTTCCGAATAACACGTTGACGCTCAAAATCGATAGTACCGGTAGTCAAAACCCGCTTGCGTGGGCAATTGATTTTCTCACGATCGGGGTCACGACTTCGCCCGCTCCCGCTGCGCAACCGAGCAGCACAACAGCTCCGGTGACGCCGGGAACGAGCAACGTGCAAGACCTGCCACAAAGCGCGTCCAACGCTCCGCCGCAGGCGGCGGCAGCATCATCCTGCCCGATCTCGATCCCGTCCGGGACGCAAATACAGGTCCAATATTGGCACGGTTCCGGCCCACAGTTAAATCCGTGTGAGCAGGTGGCTTTTCTGTTCGCATACACGATTTACGTTCTGGAGCACGACCATTGCTTGGGCCAGCTGAATCGGGTGTGTTCGCTCGACGAGCTGATTCACGGCGTGTCGATCCAAGGCCAAACCTACGGACTGTCGGTAAATCCCCGCCAAGATCCCAATTACACTTATTCCTTTGTTGTTTCGGGCCAGAACTATCAAATTGCCGCATTGCCTCAGCGATCGGGACTCGGCGGCTTTCTCTGTCAAGGCGGCACCGGTGTCATGGCTAATTTCCCCGGCCATTTCTATTACAACTCTCAAGGGGCAGCTACCACAGCGAGTAGAGAGTTGGGCAGTGTCGGCTTTTCTGGATTCGGCTTTATGCGCTAGCGGGAGCTCTTCCGTGAGCGCGATGTTCCGCGCGTCAGCGCCTGAGAGGAGGAATAAAGATGCAGCGACCCTCTGGAGTAACAGCAATCGCAGTGCTCGATTTCATCGGTGCTGCCGGATGCCTTATGGGAGCGCTCGCATTCGGCGCCCTCACCGGCCTCGTGGCCGGCAATCCGACTTCGTCGATGGCTCGATTCGCCGGCGTCGGCGGCGCCGCCGGCGCGGCGATCTTTCTTTTGTTTGCAGCCCTGTCGATCGTGATCGGCGTTGGTTTACTCAAATTGCGGAACTGGGCGCGCCTCCTTTCCATCTTTTTCGCCCTGCTGGGCGTGGTATTGATTTTCATTGGCTTCGTGATGACGCTGGCTCACCTGAACATCTTCTCTCTATTCGTGGATGCACTGTTTCTGGTGCTCAACGGTTGGATCGCTTGGTATCTCCTGAGCGCCAAGGCAAAGCAAGCGTTTGCTCCGGCGCAAGGATAGGCGCAGACGACGGCTGATTATGCGGGAGACCGAGGCCGAACTCGGTAGGAGGAGGATAAGATGAAGAAAGTATGGTTGGCGGCGAGCTTCGTGCTGACTGCCGTTCTCCTGCTGGGATCCGTCAAGCTGACCTCGGCTCAGCTACAGCGGACTCTTTATAGCCGGCCTCGATTGCCCAACCTCACGCTCACGCGCGCGATTCTTCCTGTGCCGCTCGATCCCCAGGAAACCGATGAGTGGTGTTGGGCAGCGAGCGCCGAAATGGCAATGAACTATTTGGCTCCCTGCATCAGCGCAGTGCAGTGCAACGAAGCCAATAGCGCATTCGGCTTGACCAATGCCTGCCAATGCCCCACACCTACGGCAGCCATCAAGCCAGGCTGGCCCAACAACCCCCTCCATCAGTACGGCTTCACCTTCAATACGACCACTTCCGGTACTGCCCTTTCTTGGGCCCAGGTGGTCAACGAGATCGCCACGAATGGGCGGCCCTTCGTTTTCGCCTGGGACTGGAATTCCGGGGGCGGGCATGCAATGACGGCCATTGGCGTCACTTCTTTCGGTGCTTTCAACGTCGTAGTGGCTAACAACCCTTGGCCGCCCTACTGCGTGCGCTGCGGGAACGGTACGGCACCCGGTGGAAACGTGGATTATGACCTCTATGCCGATTTCGTCGGCGGCGCCGGATATAACCACTCACATGGGTACGACTACTACAACATCGGCGGACGCTTTTGCCGTGTCCAGCGGCCTACATTCAAAGTTGCCCTTACGGAAAAGCCTTCTCCGCCCGTCTCGGCGACGCTTGCGCAGGCCGTCGCTCTGATCACTTCCGCGCTGAACGCACAGCCTGGTCAAGTGAATCTACAAAACCTGGGCGTCTCCTCTCCTGAAGCGCTGCGTTACCTCCAACCGCAGCCGCCGATCCCGATTGTTGAAGTCAGTTTACGGGAGCTCGGCGAATATCGCCCACAGGAAAACCCGAATCCACTTCTGATCAGCTATCACGCGATGCTCATTCCAGTTGCGTTCGCAGGCGCGGTCCAGTTCGGCGTCACCGTCACGCAAATCGCGAACGGTTTCCGCGACGACAGTTTCGGCGCGAGCAACCTGACCCGCGCGGTGTATCAGAGCATCCAGACTCGTGCGCGGTTGGATCGGGTATCCTCCAGGCAATTCTTCTTGATCGAAGTACCGGCGCTAAGCGTGGTCCTCATCGCCCGCCGCCAAGGTCCATATCTGCTTGTCAGTCCGGTTTACAGCCAACCGCGATGGCGGCTGCGACAAGGTGAGGAAGTGACCGCCGAGACGGCATTGAGCAATCTGAGAGGCGCTGCGGCGCAACTGCTCGCGAGCCCGCCCGGATGCGAATGAGAGACGTGTTCACAGGAAATCTTGCTTCAGGGGGCACGAGCTAGCCCCACAGCCCATATGGTTCGAGCGGCGACAGCTGCCCAGAATCGCGACAAGGTTCCGTGATCCGCACATGAATTTTCGGCGAACAGCCGACGGAGAAGATCAAATGAGAAAGCTGCGGCAGGGGATGCTCTCGACATTCGCGCTACTTTTTGCGGCAGGAACAATGAAGCCGCTCCAGGCCCAATACCGGGTACCGGGAGCTTCCGCACCACGACCGATCACCACAACGTTCACTAGCCTGGTCTACGGCGCGCCACCTTCCTATTTGTGGATTCAAGTCAAATGGGGACCTGGCCGAGATGACTTCGTGCGACCGGAGATTACGGCCACAACGAGCCTCATCTTTCAAAATGGTCAGGCGGCGCCGAAAACCGCTCTCTGTCCCACGCCGAGCGGACCAAACTGCGGCAATGTTCACGTGCAGGTGACCGGCTTCTACTATGGTTCGCTCGGCATAGCGACTAGATTTTATGCTACGAAGATCGTCATTCTGCCGACAGCACTTCGGCGGTCGCCAACTCCTCATTCGGCATCTTCCGGCTACCGTTCACCGACCTCCGCCCAAGGACCACCCATGAGCCAGGGTGGACCAGCTGGTAAAAACGTGGGCGTGGTTACGCGATCAGGAACCATTGAAGCCTTACGCCCGGGTTACTTTGAATTATCCAGCCCCGGTCGCGCGGCGCTCTGGGTGCGCGACATCGGCGCTCGCATTACAGAGCATGGCCGCTTGATCGGCTCGATGTCTCTTCGCGTCGGCGAAAGCGTCGAGGTACAGGGCCGCACAGTCGGTGCTCAGTTATGGGCGGATGGGATTCTGGTTTCCCCATCGGCAACAGAACCCAATCCATCCGTCAATAACAGCCCGTTGGGAAGGACGGCGAGCGCATCGCCAAGCGCGCCTTCTCAGCACGCCGGGCTTAGGACGGTCCTCAAACAGCAAGAGACCCGAGCATACCAGGCGGACCGGAAGTTCCTTGCTTATCAAGTGAAGTTCCAGCTTGGGCAAGTTGACCGTCACATCAACCTGCTGAACGCGCTTATGAGGAATTCCACATGTGCGGCCAGTTGTCGCTCAGCGCTCGAAAACGGGCTCGCCAGTGCCAACCAGGTCAAGCTCACTCTCAAACGAACCACGCGACCAATCTCTAACCTCAGCGCTCAGTTACGGCACTTCGTTCCTCCCAGAGAGCTCTCCGGCGGACCGACCCATTCACCGCGTGGCGGACGCTTGGGAGGAGGAAGCTCGTCTGCGGGCGGCGGAGCAAGCGGCTGCACGGCCCCACAAATCAGCTCTTTGAGCACCAGTCAAGGGCAGCCCGGCGATCCCATCATGATTAATGGCTCCGGCTTCACGAACCAAGCGCACCCGCAAATGAGACCCTCCGTCACCATGATCTTGGCCGGCACGTCGTACATGCTCGGCGTAGCGTTCATCAATGATTCGCAGGTTCTCGTGGAAGTGCCCGGCCCTATCGGCCTCCAGGCGCAAACCTCCTATATCTACCTGTCCACCTGTCAGAACAGCAACGCCGTTCCTTTCGAGTTCGAGCCCGAGATCAGCGTGGTGCAGCTGCCAATCCAACCGATCGACGCGTCGTTTGCGAACTTCACCTGCGGTATTGACGGATGCGGAAGCTCCTCAGGCGCGTTTGGGACTTCTTCCCTGTTCCCGCAATTCTATGGCTTGGCGATCGATGCCATCCACGCGGGCATTTACACCGGGAGGCGCGGCGACGACCAGTTCTTTTCGGGCTACCAATTGAAGAATGGCTGGGTCTTGGATTCGGTGTCCTTCACTCCGTTCCATACCGCTACCTCGGGAAACGGTTGCACGCTTGAAGGCGATACGATCGGCAGCACTTCTCCATTCGCTGACGTGCACTGTTGGGTATCGCCGTTCGGGACAGCCGGCTACGTCCTGGCGATCTACATTCACGGCCCAAAGGGAGTTTCCTACCAATGAGTACTTGGCTAAATAACAGGAATTTCGCTTCGGCGGCTCGGTGCGCGGTTCGATGCCCGCATTTGTTCTTCTCGCGAGCTACGCGCAGCTGCCGCCTCTATCTTCACCTTTTCAGGCCGCTGATTTCCTGTTCACTTGGAGGCATAAGATGAGGAGAGCATCCTTCTTTGCGGTTCTGGCGCTTCTGGTTGCGGGCATCGCGCGGCCAGCTCCAAAGCAATACGTGGCCAGATCGAGCGCTGGCCAAATCTCTCTTGCCGGCACAATTCAAGCCTTCCGGGCTGGCTATCTCGAGCTTGCCTTGGCCGGCCGCGCTCCGCTTTGGGTACGCGAGCTCGGCGCTCGTATCGACCAAAACGGCCGACTGATTGGCCCAAATTTCCTGCGCGTTGGCGAAACTGTGCAGGTCCAGGGCCGCATGGTCGAAGGCCAGTTGTGGGCGACAGCGATCACGGTATTGCCTCCTAGTTCCTCCGTCGCGGGCACGGCGCCGAGTCCCGGGACAATGACGCGCACAATAAGATCTCCTTCGCAATCACCGAACTCGGCTCCCCAATACGCTTTTCATCCCATGCACTCGCCCCTGAATTACCATCCTGCTCCGTCGACCGGTCCAGCTCATACGCTTGGTACCCCGGGGCCTCCGGAGCTCACTGGGAATCGGCTCTCTTGGGCAGGCCAGACATTCACAATGGTCCCCGCAGGCCCAGAATTTGTTCACTCACTCCACCGCACAGAGGGCGGTTTGCGAGTCTACTTGCAGGCGCACAAGCCGAGCGGGATGATCGTCGATGGTCGGGCTAGGTTCAGGAAAAAGACCGTGTCGGTTTTCCACTTCGTTCACCCTAGCACGGCTTACAGGCGTGTCGGACTGAGCTCAGCCGCAGCCGCAGGACATCTCCTCGGTGGCCGGATCGTTGCCAATGCGGGCCTGCAAATTGTTGGCAGGAGGCCCGTTTACCAAACGGGCTATCGCCCCAACAGAGGTCCGAGCATCTCGGGAACGATTGGCAACACTGTCCTTATGTCCCTAGCCGACAACATAGATCGCGCTGCCTTCGTGCAGAAGATTCTGAGCAGCCAAGCTCCAGCCTCGCCATGGAATACCACGCCAACGCCTGTCGCGCCACAACAGCTAAACCCTAATAACCTAATGCTTGACCCGAGCTCGGTGTACGCATTCTCCGGCGAACTGCTATCGAACAACCCGTGCCAGTTCACGACCGACGGTACGGCACCCGTATTCCCTCCAGCCTGTCCTATCCTGCCGCTTTACGTGCAGAGCCCCACCGTGACGCTGACCGTTCCGACCCACTTTGTCGTAGTCACGGGATCAGCGAGTGGCAACCCCCAGTACACTGCCAACGCCATGCCCGTCGCGCAAATCGAGCTTCAGCAGCTGGCAACCGACCCTAGCGGGAACCCGATCGTGGACCTGAACGATCCTGACGGAATAAGCTTCAAGAACATTCCCGGGCAGCCCGCAGTGCAGCCGGCTTCGACGGTTCCCGCCAGCGTCGTTGAGCCCTTCAACGGCAGCACGCCAGCATGGTTCTGGGACATCGACGCCGATAAAGCGGCACTCCAAAGAGGGCCGCTGTCGGTGCCCCCGACACAGGCACCGTGCGCTGCTTCGACAGGGCGAGACTGCAGCTTGCTGACGATTTTGTATCCAAACCCGGCCGCCGACTCGTCGAATTCGAGCGACGTCACTACCTTCACCCTTCAGCTAACTAGCGTGACTACAGTAATCAGATTTGAGATTCAGTACGGCATCATCTCTTTCGCATCAGCGCCTGTGGTCATCGTGCTCAAACCGCTAGGCGCGGTACAGCTGAATGTAATGCCGACGGCCATACTTTACCAGCCACCTGGAAATCTCAGCACTGGCGGGCTTTCCAGTTCAACCAACAACAGCGTCTTGCAAACGAGCACTTACAATCTGAGCGCCTCCCAGACCCAAGGTACAAGCAACTCCGGCAGCGTGAAAGTCGCCGCGACCGCTAGTTTCAACATGGTGCCGGGGCTCAGCATTGGCGTTTCCGGTTCGTACGGAACCAACTGGGACAATTCAACTTCTGATACCAGCAGTTCGTCCAACTCGTCCTCGAATTCTATCTCCCAGAGCGTCAGCGCCACGAGCATCCCTGGCTTCGGTCCAATGCCCGCAACCATACCGCCGGAAATCTGGCAACCCAAAACACAATACGTGGCCTTCGTCGACTTAGTGCAGCCGAACCCGCCGGACGGCAACGCATATCTGTGCATTAGCACTGGCACAAGCGATAAGGGTCCGAACCCGCCGGAGTTTCAGCAGAACGGCATCACCCAAGATGGCACTGCTCAATGGGAATACGCAGGATCGGCGGCTATTTACGAGGAGCCGTTCTGGAACGATCAGTTCCTTCTGAAGGTGCACCCGCAGTACGCGCTCTATAATTTTGCCGGGGTTTCGGGAGCAGGCGCTGCGGTCCAAGCACTTCCCTTAGGAGTCGAGGGGGGCACTGGCCTTCAAATCTCCGTGTTCGATCTGCATCTTTGTGCCAAGGGCCTCAACCCTCCTGCTGTCACTGATGCAGGAGCCAATCCTCCCTTTACGCTCACGCCCTACGAGTGCGCCGGCCTGCTCAACATGGACCCGTTTTATATGAACGGACAGCACGCAAATCTGTCCGCCTCAACCATCGCACAGCTCAACGCGGCGTATCCAAACGGCCTAGACCTCGCTAGCCCGAGCGACAACGACACCATCTCGAACTCGAATACCTCCACAACCGGTTTTGGCAAGTCTACCGGATCTTCCTTCACCGACAGTGTCTCAGCCACGCAGGGAACGACCGAATCGCTAGGAATATCGGCGAGCTACGCTGGGAGCGGCGTAAGCGTGACGGCGACCAACTCCAACAGTCAGACCAACTCTTCGGGAATGACCACTTCGTATCAGGACTCGACTTCTTCGAACCAAACCTTGACCAACGCGATAACTGCTTCTCTCAAGGCAGTCTCGCAAGCCTACCCGCTCGAAACAAAGGTTTACGTAGATACACGCTTCGGAACGCTGATGTTTCCGGCTGCCACTGCGACGATCACGGGCGTTTCTCCGACCAGCGGAGCGTGCGGTACGCCTGTAGTCGTCTCGGGAATCGGCCTATCGGGCACGACGCAAGTCGACTTCAACGGGATTCCGGCCGTATTCGTCGTTAATAACGATGACCAGATCACCGCGATCGCGCCAAGTCTGCCAGGCGCCAGCCTTGGGACGGCAGCGACGATCAGCATCTCCGGCGAAGGTATACCGGTGACGAACGCCGCTCAGCAGTTCGTCTTCCAGCAGACGCAGTGCCCGTAGTCGCGCACGCGCAGGAATTCGTAGCAGGGCCGCAGCGCCGGGCGACCGCCGCGCGGTCGTCCGAGGAAAATATATGACGCATTGCACGAAGTGCGGAGTTCGACTCGCTGATGAAATGAGCGTCACGCAAACACCGCATGACAGTCGGGGGTCATCAATCGCGGGTTCGGCCGCTCGGTTGGATTTTGATTACCTAAATTCGCAGAGATCAGATTCCGGGAGGATTAAGATGAAAAGATTTTCCTTTGTAAGTTGCGCTCTTTCAGCGTTGGCGCTGGCCGGGGTAACCGCCGCACCAGCGTTTGCACAGTACAAGCCGATCCAAATCAGCCTGAGCGTAATTCCGAACTATTTCCGGGGCGGATGCCCTGTTACGCTCAACCTAAGGACAACTTTCACGCTGCCGTCAGGCACACCCAGCGAGGCCTTTTCTGGCGGCTTCTTTTGGGTGCCTTTGCTGCCCAGCGTATCGCTCGGGAATGCCTTCCCGGAGCTCGCCGTAACCGGAGGCACTCCCACAATTGACACGATTCCCGTAACCATCACCAAGACCGCAGCCGGCTGGTTTTTGGCGCGAGTGACCACCTACTCTCAGTACGGAGGGTTTGTATCGCACTCGAACCACGGGGACTTCACGGTCGAATGTATACCCGGAATCGCTCCCGGTCAATCGCTCAGCGCATCTCCAAGCAACGGCGCCGGCAGTCACGCCGGATATGGCCCGCCTGCCGCAAATACTTTTCACGTCCCCTATCCGAAGTCCCGGCCTCCTTACGTTCCTCCCTCATTGCATCCCGAACCTCCTCCACCCCTTACTACGGCCGCCAGAACCGCCCCCTCGTCCAGCGTGCCGCCTTCGCCGACGATCGGTCCTCGCCCGTTGGCAAACCAGCGAACTGGTGCGGCGAACGGAATTCGCCTCTTCTCGAAAATTATCGCCGGCCGCTGCGCCGCGAGCCATCCCACGCGCGAGTATTTCTCGGGCGCCATTTACATGAACGGCAAATCTCAGGCTGCTTTGCGCTATCGCTGGATTCGCAGCGATGGTGCCAGCGGCCCGGTGATTTCCACCATCGCCGTATCGTCGCACCAGCTAAACGTCAGAGATGAGTGGGACCTGCGCACCGCGAACTATTCCGGCTGGGAAGCGGTGCAGATTATTTCGGTCGACGGCGCTCCGACGAACATCGAATCGAATCACGCTTCTTTCGTTTGTTCCGGGAAAGGGTCGGCCGCACGGCTTCGCTGACCGGTAAAAATCACAAAGAAAGAAGGCGGGTGCGTCGCACAGTTTTCATTGCAGCGGTCCTGGGGATCAGCCTGAGCGCCCTTGCCGGCCGCATCGGTCGCGCAGACAAGTCCCTCGCCGTATAGAAGCGTCCTTCCAAACGTGCGCGAGATTTCCATGAGGTGCCGCTCTTCCTAGCCTGCACTAGACTAGAAGTTCCCCCTGAGCCACGCCCTTCAAAAATTTGCGTCCGCCGCAACAGCTCCGCCACCAACCGCGTCAACTTGCTGTTTTCCTTGTCCAGTTCCTTCAGACGTTTCGCTGCCACATGGGCAAGCGATGCGACCGGCGTTGACAAACCGCACAGCGTCGACAATCGGTTTGGGGGGGGATAAAGGAAGAGCTGTCGCGGTGCGAGGCGTTCGTGCCACAGAGCAACCGCACCCGAACCCTGAGATGTTTTTGCTGGCGGAGTTTCGCTGCGGTGCTAAAATGCGCACAATCGACAGATAGCTCACTCGCTTCGGAGAAACTCCGGGTGGAAATTCTTTGGCCGGCACTGGGCATCGGCACGATCGTTGGCTTGGTTTTCTTTACTCTCGCCAATCACTGGCAGAAAATCCTGCGCCAGCATTTAATGATGATGCATGCGCTGGCAGAGCGGGTCAGGAATCTCGAGGAAGTAAACGATCCCCAATTCCAGCGTCGGCTGGCGGAGTCTTCGCCTATGCCGCTCGAACAGGTGTTGAACTTTACCTTCCGGCTCAACGACCGGTTTTGGCGATGCACTCTCGGGCTCAGCGATCCGGACTTGGAGGTCATGCACACGAAGATGAGCTTCGTCGGCTCGGTGAAGCTCGAGCGCTGGCGCAGCCATATTGCCGCAACCGTTGTCGAAGTTCTGCCGGCAAACCCGTCGGCGCAATGGCGAAAGCGCTCCCTGGATTTTTATCCAGGGGAACACACACATAAGGCGCTTACCTTGTGGGAACTGCCAGTTTGCCTTATTGGCGGGGCAGCAGGGCGACCGCACTCGATCGAGCTGCTCCTGCGCGAGAGTGCGATCGAGTTATATGCAAAATTGCGGGAACGCGGTTCGCCGGGAACGGATCATACCGGATGCCGACAAGGGATTACGCTTTTCAGCGTTCCGCTGGATCCCGGACGATTGCTGGAGTTCAGAAGTCCTGCACCGATGATCGGGTTGAATGGAGAGCAGGAAGACTCAGAATGGAATGAATGCGATGCGGAGATTCGTTGGCTGACGTTTTACTCGGCGGCGAACGACGCTATCGGATATGAATGGCACCTCTGTGTGCGCGACCTGGCGCGCAAAGCGGATTGGGAGCACTGGAAGACTCTTAACCCGGTGCAACGACGCGGAGAACCGAATCGCTGAATGAGAGGCCCGGCTCTACATCCCCGGAACCTCTCATTCGGAAGAATTCACGATTCTCTCTGTCTCAGTGCTTCTTCCGCTCTTGATAAGATACGCAGGATTGCAGCTCCCAAGATTTCGAACAAAAAGAATCCTACGACACTGCCAGCTGAATTGGTAAGGACATCGGACCAACCCGAGTCGCGCGACGGAATATAAATCTGCAGAAATTCGACAACATAGGAGAATGCCGCTCCCGACCCCAAGGCCAGCAGCACGGTGGTCTTCCGCGACAGGCCGCACGCGCGAAGCTTCTCTGACAAGCCGAACCCAAACGGAATAAAGAGCAAGACATTGAGCACGCTGCCGACTGCACCTTTCGGTGTGTGAGAGTCTCCCAGAAGGAATGGATTGCCCCCTCCTGCTGGTGTTCTGGCGAGATCGAACCGAAAGGGATAGAGCGTCAGCAAGAGAATTCCCGCAACCGAGGCAAATAGAATCCAGTTGGACCAACCTGAATAAACAGTACGTGCTTTATTTGAGGATCCCAGTGGCATGGCCTATGAACTTCTTGTCGAACTCCACAGTTTAGCACACGCAACCCACCGTTATACGGTTACGCTCTGCTCTTTCTATTGCACAACCTGATTCCTTGTAGCAAATTGTTTCCCCAATGCGGATACTCTTGAATGCGACCCGGCCGTGGACCCTGTTCACATTCACTGCTCTGCTGCTCTCGGTTTCGGGAACCCTCGCTTTCAACGCCGGAAAGCTCTGGCTCTCGGAAATGTGGAGCGGTACTTTCAATCCGCGCTTGTGGAGCAGAGCGGCGCAGCTTGAGCCCAGCAATGCCGAAACTTGGGATCAGTTAGGCCAATACGCATTACTGACCTCGGGCCAAAACAACGTCAGCCAGGCACTCGCGTATCTTGAGCGGGCCGCAAACCTCAATCCGCGTTCCGATAGAATTTGGCTTGATCTGGCAGCCGCCTACGAAGCCGCGGAGGACATGAATCGTGCGCGGCACGCCTACGCTAAGGCACAGGAGGATTATCCGCTATCAGCGAAGGTGGCCTGGCGCTACGGAAGCTTCCTCATCCGGCAGCGAGACTACCCTGCGGGCTTTGCTGAGATTCGCCGAGCGATTGCGGGTGACCCTGCGCTAACCACCGCCGCAGTTTCGGAATGCTGGGAGGCGAGCCCAAAGGTGAATGTAATCGTGAAGCAGTTGCTTCCGCAAAAGCGACGCTACTATTGGGCGGCATTGAATTTTTTTCTGTCACAGCAGAATTGGGACGCTGCCCTCGGAATCTGGAAAGGGCTGCTGAATCTTGGCCGGCCCATAAAGATGGAAGCTTCGCTGCCCTTGATTGATTCGCTTATCGCGGCAAACCGGCCTGCAGACGCACAGAGCACCTGGACACAAGCATTGGCAGCAGCTCGCTGGCCACAGTCTCCACCTCGAAGGGGCGACCTCATATTCAGCGGCGGCTTTGAACATTCGCCTGTTAACGGAGGATTTGACTGGCGCGAGGAGAGCCTGCCTGGGGTGTCTTACGCAATGGACCGGACAACCGCGCATTCCGGAAAGCAATCAATTAGAATCAACTTCGACGGCAGCGCGAATCTCGATTTCGCCGGTCTGATCGAGTACGTCGCCGTCGAGCCGCACAAAAAATACCGTTTCACCGCTTACCAACGCACCCGAGATGGCGGGTTTCCTGATCGAAGATTCGATATCGAGTTCTGGCAGGAACAGGGCGACGAGGTGATTTTCCGCGCTGCCTGGGAAATGGTGAGGATGATCGAGGAGTTCCGGCATGGCAGACAGCCCCGATTTCAAAGAACTGTTACGCGTGTTGAACGAAAAGCAAGCTGAATATCTGATCGTGGGCGATTATGCGGTTATGAAATACACCGAGCCACGATTCACAAAGGACCTCGATGCAACGCAGGCTCCAAGAGAGTTGTTTATCCTGCTGGCGCGCAAGGTGACGCTGAGCACGCCAGCAAAGGTGCCAAGCCACTTTTGTCCAAATCAGCTTTTTCGGCCCCGTTAGGATTGCCGCGCTTGTGCCAACCAATCAACCGGTAAATCGGTTTCTCCCCCGAAGAAGCGAAGAAGCAGCCTCACTGAAGATGAAGTCGGAGCTGCATTCGCAGATCGTCAAGACGATCAAAAAGCGCGGATCACGCAAGCGGAGTTGCAGAAGCGTTCGGACGAGCCACAACCAGGAGTCAGCGATTTAATGACGGGAAAGATCTCGAAGTTCAGCTTGGAGACAATAATCAGCTATGCCGAGGCGCTGGGCTTACACCCCGCAGATTCTAGTCGAAGCCAAGGGGACAACCCCATATCGAGATCGATGTGCTGCTGCATGCGCAGCGCGTGAGCGGCAACGTTAGTTCAAACCTGCCGCTTCTTTGGAGTCTCTAGGCCGCATTTCTACAACGAAAGAGTGGCCGCCCTCTGTTTACTCTTCGTGATAATACCGGAATAAAACCTACTCTCCGACCTCTCAGCTGTTTAGAATCAAAAGAATCAAAAAAACGAACTTCCGCTGTCGGTAGTGGCTGTTCGGGGTTGACGCTGCCACCGAGAGAGCGAATCTTATGTCCCATCCGGATACTCATAAGGGAACGGTTTTGGTTGCTGACGACGAGGAGGCAAATCGCGAGCTTCTGGCGACACTGCTTTCTGAGGAAGGCTACAGCGTTGTCTGCGTTGAGGATGGCGAACACGCACTGCATGCTGTCGGTGACGGCTCTGTGGACTTGGCGCTGCTCGACGTGGTGATGCCGGGGAAAACCGGCCTTGCTGTGTGCCTGGCGATTAAATCGCGAGCCGAAACTCGATTTGTCCCGGTGGTGCTCGTCACCGGGCTGACAAGTACCGATGACCGGATTCAGGGGATTATGTGCGGCGCCGATGATTTTCTTACCAAGCCCATAAACAAACATGAGCTGCTGGCTCGCGTACATTCCCTTTTACGGCTGAAGCAGTTTACCGACGAGCTGGAGAACGCAGAAACGGTGTTGTTCAGCCTGGCGCTAAGCATTGAAGCCAAGGATCCATACACCGAAGGGCACTGCGATCGGTTGTCAAAATACTGTGTGGCCCTCGCCGAGCGGCTGGGCCTGCCGCAGGAATTGAAGGTGGCCCTGCGACGATCTGGAATTGTACATGACATCGGCAAAATAGGCGTGCCGGAGCATATTCTGATCAAGCCGGGTCCGTTGACCCCACAGGAGTGGCTGATTATGAAACAGCATCCGCTCATCGGTGAGCGGATCTGCTCGCCCCTGAAGTCCTTTCGCCTGGTGCTGCCGGTCATTCGCCACCATCATGAGAGGCTGGACGGATCCGGCTATCCAGACGGAATAAAAGGCGAGCAGATTCCAACCGCCGCACGCATATTGCAGATCACCGATGTGTACGACGCGCTTACCACCGACCGCCCATACCGCAAGGCTCTTTCGCCACAGGAGGCGTTGGCTGTGATGCGGGCGGAGGCGGCGCGCGGTTGGTGGGACGCTTCTATTCTCGATGAATTCGAATCCATGATTCTGGCTTGTACTCCACTACAACCGGCAAGGTCCATCAGATAATGGCGAGTTTCCAGCCATCTCGACCGCCCGGCAAATGGGTGTCCTGGCAACTGGAGAAGCATTTGGTGCGCTGGGGCTTCGTTGGTGCCGTTCTTATTCTGGTGCTCTCCGGGTGGCAGTCGTACCGCAGCACCATGCAGTTCGCGCAGGCTGTAGAGCGACAGAAGCACACCGACGACGTGCTCAGAGCCTTAGACGGCACGGTAGCCCGGCTCGTGGACGCGGAAACCGGACAGCGCGGCTATCTCCTAACAGGGAGGAAGGCTTACCTCGAGCCCTATGACAGGGCCATCGCGAATCTGGGCAAGGGAGTCCGTGACCTAAAGCAGCTGACCTCAAACGATGTAAACCAGCAGAAGCGCATCCAGGAGATGCAGCCGCTGATCAACGCCAAATTGTCCGAACTCCAGCGAACCATCGAGCTGCGCAGAAAAGGACAGATCGAGAAAGCCGATCAGATGGTGTTGCAAGGCACCGGGAAGCAGTTGATGGACCAGATTCGCACCCTGGCGGCGGAAATGGCTGCCGCGGAAAGGAATTTGCTTCGCGAACGCACAGAAAGGGCCAACCGTCGCATGGCGCAGTCCGCGAGGGTCATCATGGGGGGCACAGTGGTTAGTATTATCCTGCTGACGCTCTGCGTTGTCTTGCTGCGCCGTGAACTTAGCGAACGCAGACGCACGCAAGAGGCTCTGCGGAAAAGTGAAAGGTGGTTTGCGACCACCTTAGCAAGCATCGGCGACGCCGTCATCGCCACGGACATGAACGGGACAGTGACTTTCATGAATTCCGTTGCCGAGTTGTTGACTGGCTGGACCCTTCGGGAGGCACGCGGCAAATCCATGGATACCGTCTTCGATATCGTCAACCGGGACACGCGGCTGCCAGTCGAGAATCCGATTCAAAAGGTGTTCCGTGAGGGGAAGGTGGTGGGGCTTGCGGACCATACCCTGTTGCTATCCAAAGATGGCACGGAGTTTGATATCGAGGACAGCGCTGCGCCGATCCTCACGGAAACGGGCGATGGGCTGGGAGTGGTGTTAGTCTTTCGTGATATCACTTCGCGCAAGCTGGCAGAGAAAAAGCTTCGCGAGTCGGAGGAACAATACCACCTGTTGTTTGACAGTGTCCCCCATCCGGTGTGGGTATACGATCTGCATACTTTGGCTATTTTGGACGTGAACCGCTCCGCCATCCGGGACTACGGCTATTCCCGAGAGGAATTTCTCTCTCTGACAATCAAGGACATCCGCCCGCCGGAAGACGTGCCTGCGCTGTTGAACAGCGTCACGAGCTCGTCCGGCCCTGTGGAATCCAGCGGCTCCTGGAGGCACGTCAGAAAAGATGGAACATTATTGGACGTCGAAGTCACCTCGCAGCCGCTGACTTATGACGGAACAGCAGCCCGCCTCGTGGTCGCCACAAACATTACGGCACGCAAGCAGGCTGAAGAGGCGCTTCGGACCAGTGAACAGAGGCTGCACCTCGCCCTCGAGGCGGCCCAGCTGGGTATTTGGGAACTGGACCTAGTGAACGACAAGGCATATCGCAACCTGAGACATGACCAGATTTTCGGTTACGAATCGATGCAACCTGACTGGGGACAGGACGTGTTTTTGAAGCACGTTTTTCCAGAGGACCAAGAGGCAGTCAAGCAGAGCTTCGCGAGGGCCTTTACCACCGGCAATTTCGGTATGGAATGCCGCATCGTGTGGAGAGATAGTTCAGTCCACTGGATTTCAGCGCAGGGGCGATGCTTCTACGATGACAAGGACGTGCCCGTCAGGATGATGGGCACAGTGGCGGACGTCACCGAACGCAGGCGAGTCCAGGAAGCCATTCTGCAGGCAAAGGAGGAGGCTGAACGCACCAGCAAGTTCAAAGACAGATTCCTGTCCACGATGAGTCACGAGCTGCGCACTCCGTTGAATGCTGTTCTGGGTTTTTCGGAGTTGCTGCGCGATGAGCGGTACGGGCCGCTTAACGAGCGGCAGCAGCGCTACCTCAGCCACATCCATACAGGAGGACGCCATCTCCTGACGCTGATCAACGACATTCTGGATCTGTCCAAGATCGAGGCGGGGCACCTTCAGCTGGCGATCGAATCCGTGCCCCTCTCGACCGCTTTCGGCGAAGTCGTGGACAGCTTGCGCCCTCTTGCCGACAAGAAGTCGCAACTTCTCGTGCAACAAAGCTCGGAATTAAGCGTGCGTGCCGACGCCACGCGGCTTAGACAGGTGCTGATGAACCTGCTGGGAAACGCTATCAAATTCACGCCGGAGGGCGGCAAGATTGAGCTTGCGGCCCGGAGTCTCGGCGACAGTGTCTGTCTGGAGGTTCGCGATTCCGGGCCGGGCATTCCGCCGGAAGAACAAGAGAGGATCTTCGAGGCCTTCTACCGAGTGCACCACGGAAACAAAGCGCCCGAGGGGACAGGTTTGGGATTAGCGATTACCCGGCGGCTAGTTGAACTGCACGGCGGGAAACTGGGCCTTGAGAGTCGGCTGGGGACAGGGAGTTGCTTTTTCTTTGCTCTGCCCGCTGCCCCGGCGCTCAAGAAAGAAAGCGACACAGCAGAAGGGCGAAGCAGCGCACGAAAACAGGCGCGCATACTGGTCATCGAGGACGATTCATCCTCGGCACAGCTTATCGAATCGCAGTTGGCATCTTCGGGATACCAAACCGTGCTGTGTGAAGAGCCGTGCAGAGGGGTGAAGGTCGCTGCCGAGCTGCAGCCGGACGCCATCACCCTGGATATCATCATGAAACCGATGAATGGGTGGGAGCTTCTGACCGATTTAAAGAGGAATCCGCGCACGACCGCGATTCCGGTGATTGTTGTTTCGATCATCGATCGACCGGCCACCGGAGCGTTGCTCGGCGCCGACGAATACGTCGTGAAGCCCGTGGAGAAAAAGGTTTTGCTAGCGGCCGTGGAACGTTGCCTGAGTCGCAGCAGGCGAGCGGAGCCGGGTCAGTCGATTTTGGTGGTGGATGATGATCTGTCTACGCGCGAGTTTATCGCTGAAGTGTTATCGAATCGGGGATATGCAGTGAGCACAGCACCCGATGGCAGTAAAGGACGCGCCAAGGTGGCGGCTTTGCCGCCCGACTTGGTAATCCTCGATCTCATGTTGCCCGAAGTGAGCGGATTCCAGCTGCTTGCCGAGTGGCGAGCCGATCCGCGCACCGCGCTCCTGCCAATCGTTGTGCTTACCAGCAAGGAGCTGACTACGGTGGAGAAGGATTACCTCCAGGCAAACACCAGCGCCCTTTTTCGCAAACATGAAGGCTGGCAAGAAGCCTTGCTCGCCCACTTGGAGCGCGTGCTGACCCCTGCGCCGCGGGCAAAATCATGAAGCGTCGCATTCTCGTTGTGGAAGACAACCAAGCCAGCCGCGAACTTCTCTGTGACTGGTTGGAGGCAGAGGGATGCGAAGTGCAGGTTGCCGGAAATCTGGAGCAAGCCTTTGCCGCTCTCAAGAGTCAACGGCCGCCTGATGCCATTCTGCTCGATGTGCAGCTCGGTCCGGAAGACGGCCTAGCCGTCGCTCGCCGGGTACGGCAGGAAGCAAACCTCCAAGGCCTTCCGGTCATAGCGGTCACCGCGCAAGCGATGCCGGCGGAGCAGGAGCGAATCATACGGGCTGGCTGCAATGCGTGCGCCGCGAAGCCGGTCAACCTCAAGGAGCTCGGCGAGCATCTTGAGCGCTGGCTCAAGCCTTCCGCACGGCAGTAAAGGACACTGGCGGCGCGCAGATCTGCAACCCATGCATTACAGCAATTCCCCGACCACGGGCAAAGTTCTCCGAGAAAGAATTTCATCGACTAGGATTAGCGAGACCGTCAGGACGTGGCTGGATCTGGAACCCTATAGGATGGATTGCTACCGAAAGATTTCGCCAGCGAGGATATAAACCGAGGCTTGAAAGCCGAATCAAGGAAGCTTCGGTCGAAGTCTCAAGCCCGAGCCAAGAACGGGAATTGCTCCAGCGCGAATCGCAGCAGCGAGCGCTCGCCTTAAGATCGCACCGGGAGTTGACCCAGCGGACTGCCGAACAATAAGGCCGCTGCGTGGTAGCAGCGAAGAAAAAATTCGTTCCAAGCGGCAAGGGAATGCCACTCCATAATGGAATGGCATTGGCAACCGGGGTGTTACTCGGCCCTTCGGCTCATCCACAGAGCCATCCTGAGCAGGATTCTCCTGTGGGGTTCGTCGAGCCTCGAAAGCAATTTGGCAAAGCGCCGCAACTCCTCGCGCTCTTTGCCCTTCGCACCCCAGGCGTTCCCGTGAAGTGTCGTACCCGAGAGTTTGACTTTCTGAGGCGGCTCGCTGCCTTCGTAGAACAGGCGGTAAAGAGGAACATCCAGCGCACGTGCATATTTCTCCAGCGTCTCAACCGCTGGGACAGTGTGACCATTCTCGACGCGGCTGGTGTAGCAGCGGAGCAAACCTGTGCGCTTCTCGATGTCGCCCTGGCTCAGATTCTTTGCTTCGCGCAGTTGCCGGAGCCGTTCGCCAATAACCATACCGGAAACGTACACAACTCGATACCAGTAATCAAGCGAATTCAACACCATGGCGAGATACCAGCGCAGCGATGCGGGAAACTATGATCGCCTCATTGTCGCAAGCAAAAAGGCACGGTCGTGATTGTGGCGGAGCGCGAGTATGACGGACTCACCGGGAAGCGGCCGGACTTCAAGGAATTCCTAATGGGTGCTGGACCCGGCTTCGAAGGGCTTAACCTCACCCGAGAACATTCTCCGATGCGAGCCGTAAAGTTGAGTGTCTTGGGGAGTTTGTGCCGGAGCACCGCCTTGATGGGTTTCTCGGCGCTCTCTGCAGATAACGGCCGCTTTTATTGAAATGCCGAGGCCGGCTTTTGCTAAAACGAGGAAGGAAATGGTCGTCGGTTGGAACCGACAGCCAGGAGGACAAAACAAGTTGAACACGGCAAGAATCATTCAGGAGATCAATGGTGAAATCGCGCGGCTCGTTTCCGCGCGCGACATTCTGGCTAAGACGGATTCAACGGCGCGGCCCAGGCCATCTGGCGGGAACCATTCTATGCACCGAACCGCTAAGCGCGGGCGGCTAACCGCGGCAGGCCGCAAGAGACTCTCTGAGCTTATGAAAAAGCGCTGGGCCGAACGCAGGAAGAAAGCTTCCGCGAAAACGAAATAAGATTCCTGGTGCACACGGAAGAGGAACTCTTGTTCCCGCTCCAATGGGCCGCCGCTCAAGAGTTGCCGGTCGCTCATCGATCAGAGCCGGGCGCCTTCATAGTGCCGTAGCCGCGTCGCCACAATTCGCCCCACGCAGTGCGTACTTCTCCGGACACGCCGCCTACCTGCTCCCTGCAGATTTTTTCTTTTTTTTTGTCTCTTGTTCTTCGCAGGGACCTACGCGCTGAAGTTTGCTTCAATCTATGTAATTTGCTTCGTGCCGGGGGTCTCCGGCTGCCGAACTGCGACTGCCTGACTATACGCCGTGCGACTCTGCGCCGGATGCGTGTTCATAATTCCGGCCAAGCGCGAACGTCATCGGGAAAATCAGGAACGACTCGATCGACGTAAGCGCCGCCTCTTGCTCCTAACCGTGACCCGTGTATGGCCATGCAGTTCAGTCGAAATGCCGCTGCCTACCGATTCGTGTTAGAATTGCATGGAAATTACCCTCAAGGTAAGTCCTGCTATGACAACCGACCTGAACACTAAGTTGCGTGCCCGCTGGCTCAGGCAGCGGCTTGAAGGAAAAGTGCCGCCCGATATTCTCATCGCGATGACCGACGAGGAATTGATCGAGCAATATGAAGCAGAGCAGCTGCGAAAACTCGAGAGGATCAAAACAAAGCACGCGCGACCGGAGAAAGAATAATCCTCGATGCGCGAAGAAAGCTTGATGCATGCTCATTTTCCTCGACTTCGACGGCGTATTGAGGCGCAAGCAATCGCCTCCATACCGCCTGGAGGCAGATTGCCTAAGCGCCTTCGCGCAAAGCAGTACGGAAGCTCCCAAGACACAGAGATTGTAATCACCTCGTCTTGGCGTGAGGCATTCTCCCTCGAAAGGATGCGCAGCCTATTTTCTCCAGACATCGCAGCTCGCATTATTGGCGTGACGCCGATTGACGGGCGGCGAGAAGATCACTATCGCTACCGAGAAGTGCTCGCCTACATGAAGCGGAGCGGAAAGTCCGGCGTCCCATGGGTGGCCCTCGACGACGACTCATCACATTACCCGCCATTCGCGAACCTGATTTTAATCGACGGTGAACGGGGATTCGATTCACTTGCGGCAGAATGCCTCGTGCGCATGGCGCAACCTGGGCATTGAATGTTTGGCAGCTATGCTGCCGCTGCAAGGTCGATCGCAGAACGAGGGTGCCTTCGTTATTGGGCGCGGTCAGCGACCCTATGTCGCTCTTCGTGACCGCGCCGGAACAGATCACCTCTTGGACCTCTGACTTCCCTCTCTCTGATTCAGTTCGTTGAACTCACTCATGTCCTGTCCTCAATTGCGGTGACGTACGACCAAGACGCGTCTGAAGTCGCTTTCCAGCGCCTTCAAAACGTCACACTCGGACAGTTCTGTTCCCAATTTCACAGCCATCAAACTCACAAGAGAGAGGGACCTCTACAAACATGCAGGATCCGCTTAGGGATCATTTTGGAAGAAGCCGTATCCCGATGTTCTGGAATCAGAACTTCATAACTGCGGTAGCGTTCTGTTTTTGGAACACATGATGAAAGAAATTTGGGTTTGCAAGCAGATGGCGGCGCTTGAAAGAGCCATTGCGTTGGTGCAGCCGCCCTTATCCTGCTCGGAATACCGAGCAATCCGCCTTCGATACTTCTGAACATCATTTGGCATGGTAATTTCCCACGCGAACTGAGCTGCCTGATAGAAGCCATAGTACGACCCCAGCAGGCGGCTCAGGCTCTCCGAGGGGGGCTTCCATTGCCAGTGGCGGCCCCCATTTAAACAGGGATCACGTTTTTTCTGGACGTTTGTCGTCGAGGAACATTCGACGGTCTCACGGGCTGTTACAATGTCAGAAGAGTGCTTTATGAAGAATTATACAATATGGTACTTGCCTTAGACGGAGAAGTCGATTAAGCTGCGCGCCAATCAGTACATTTTCCAATTCGCTTAGGAGGATTCGAACGGCGAGCCAGAGCACATCCGTTTGCATACTCTCGGACAATCGGCTCTTTCGCGAATCCCTCGGGCGGATTTTGTCAAAACGCGGGAATTACGAAGTTGTGCTTTCACAGGGAACTGCCCCAGCTGTTGCTGAAGAGAGTCTCGGAAGCGCAGATGTGGTTGTGCTTGACTCGCTTGAGTTCCTCTTTCTCAATGGCGGTATATTGACACAGCGGGAGCACTCCCGCGGGTTTCGCAAAGTTCTCCTGGTCGCCATGCAGGAGGATCCGCAGCTTTTCCTTCGGGCTATACGCGCCGGCGCCGCCGGTTTCATTCCCAAGGAGGCTTCAGCGCTCGATGTCGTCGCCGCAGTGCGCTCCGTGGCGCGCGGCGAAGCGGTTTGCCCTCCACGCCTTTGTAAATTCCTCTTCGATTTTGTTGCGACACAGAAAGCTGAAATGCCCAGTAGGAACGCTCGGTGTACATCAGGGCTTACGCGGCGCGAGCGGCAATTGATTCCGCTGATTCACCAGGGTCTCACAAACAAGGAAATCGCCCAACAGCTGAATCTATCGGAACAGACAGTAAAAAACCATGTGCATCGGATTCTCCACAAGATTGGTGCGGAAAATCGCCTGGAGATTGACCCAGCGATTCATACGCGGCCACTTCTCAACTAGAAGCTATTGTACAACTCTCCGTAAAACGATCATGAAGCAAGTGATCTGAAAGAACGCGCCGTAGATCGTGAGCCAGCAGGCGTAGCGCACGACCAAGCGGCGGAAGTTTCCGAGCCAGGCGTTGGTTCGTTCGACGGTCCAACGGAGTGGATAGCGCGGGAGCGTTCGCCCATCCTGCATCGCGGGCCGAACGCGATTCTTTTGTGCGGGCAGATCAGCTTGATTCCGCGTCGCCGCAAGCGTGCCCGTAGCGAATCGCTGTCGTAAGCTGTTAAGGGCAAGTGAAACTTCCCCGGTTTGCGACAACTGAAACTTCCCCAGATGGTCTTGCTCCCACGGCAATCTCTGTTGGCCTCCTTTCTCATGGTTTGAGGCGAGGTGCGAGGCCGGGCTGAGGGGAGAGCCTGGCCCGCGGCCGCGCCAGATGTTCGACCAAACACCCTTCTTCCCGGGTGCCGCAGTCGCCGCCAGCACGTGGAAGGATGTGGGACGCTCTCCGGCAGGTCTTGCCAGCGAGCCCCGCTCCGCAGAATCTACAAAATCCTTCCAGCGCACCGCGATTCTCGATCCACGAACGACCGCTCTTGTGCGTTGTTTGGGCGCTTGGAGGAGCAAGGGCGGGATTTTCTTCCACGGCGCTTCGGTCAGCAACGGACCGGACCCCGCCATCAACCCATAGTCATCTCGATGCCTTGTCCTAGGTTGTGCAGCTTCTAGTTCGGAAAGCTGGCGTCGTAGTACTTTTTTGGTACGGTCCCAACAATACGCCACCCACCAGCCAGTACATATTTGGTACTAACTCGGTACTCTCCATGACCCGTCCACTGGCTCTTAATTGAGCCTTACGGGATTTGAAAAAGCCGCATAGAGTCTGCAGCTTTGAGAGGGTCCGTGAAGATGGTCCGCGTGCTGGTGGCAAATCGGCCCCGTTTGATGCGTGAGCTTATGCTCGCAACGATTAGCGACCAGCCCGATATTGAAATTATCGGCGAGGTTGAGAGCGAATCGGGTATTGAAGCGGCTGTCGCGACCACGCAACCGGATTTCTTAATCGTTGCGCTGGGGAAATCAAACCGATTATCGGCTGTGTGCGGCGCGGTGTTGCAGAAGCATCCGCAGCTAAAAGTCATAGCCATCGCGCCGGATCGGAACAGCACGATTTTCTACTGGACGTCGCTCGAAATCAAATCCCACCGCATTGAGGCTTCCGAGGATGGCGTGCTCGGGACGCTGCGGAACGCAGGGGTGACGGCGGAGAGAATTCAATGAGAGTGCACGAGCTATCTCAGATTGTAGCGGGAAGGATCGGGTGGAGCGGGGTGCCAGCAGTTGTATTCGCCGCATTGTTGCTTGCAGGTTCACCAGTTCTCGCGCAAAACACGCGAGTCGCTTCCCAATTTCCTCCGTCGAACCTTGCGCGCCAGAACATGGAGCGAGTTGCAGCGTCGGCCGCCCAGATTGAAGCAGTGCTTCATAAAGATGCCGGTTTGATGGTGGCTTTGAAACGGTGGGTCGCAAACGATGCCACGGATCATGGGCAGCTAATCAGCGATTCGGATCTGACGGATCAAGCGATCTACCGTCGGCTCGAAAATGACCTCAAGTTTCGCTCCATAGCCACGGTATTGCTGCAGAGGTTTGGATACCTACTTCCGAGGATTGACCCTAATTCTCCACAAGGGGAAGAGCAGACGCTACTGATTGAAGATCGAGCAAAGTGGCTGGCCCAAGACCAGGAAGAGCAGCTGACCGCAGCGCGGCAACAGCGCTCGAGAAACACCATGTTGCAGGCGCAGACATGCGATCCGCGGCTCGATTCGAATTGTGCCATGCGGCAGAGTTACCCGTTTACACTCGCGCCGCCGGAGACCGGCGAACCCTTTTCGCCGCCGGTTAGCTCGCCCTCGGGAAATCCGCCGACGCCTAGCGCGGTGCCTCCAACGTTTCCGATGCTTGAAAAGGCGAAATTCCTCGAGGCCGGTCCGGGAACGCAAGTCGCCTCGAACAGCGCGCTGGCGCAAGAGGCGTATGGGTCATCGGCGTTTCCCTTGAGGGGCTCGCGAGCGACGTGAGCGTTAACGGGGTTGGTCATGTCACTGGCCTTCTGATGGCCCTGCGAGGGCTCCTGCAGTACCCGCTTGGCCGAGGGCTCGGGGCAGGAGGAAACTTGACCAGCGTGGCCCAAATAGTGGGCGTTTTGCCCCGCTCGCCTTCCTCTTCCGCGGACGCTTACTTATTCCACGGGAGTGAAAGTGATATCGGTGCCCTCACGTATCAACTCGGGATCATCGGGCTGGTTGCTTTTGTAGCGTGGTTTGTCAACCGCTCCAAGGACTTGCTAGATGCCTATAACGGTCTTCGGGAAAGTTTCCCTCGACGAGGGCGCCTGGTCTTGGCCACGCTCGGCGCCTGCCTCGGAGTTGTAATTGCCTCGCTCTTCACAGAAGCGACATATATCCCCCAGGTTTCAGGGGTGATCTTCATGTTTGGTGGCTTGGTGGTTGAGTATCAGTTGATTGTGACTGTGAGATGGCCCGTGCGCACGTGTCTGGCCACCGCCGCGCCGGGTTCAGCAATAAACGAAACTGATGGGCGAAGAAGCCGCGCTCTCAATCGAATCCCCGTTGCGTGAGGCGAAGTTTCTCGGCCTGAAGCTTCACCCTATAACTATGCTCGAGTTGTGCCAGCGCATAATCCAAACGGTAGTCGAAAGAGAGCGGCTTACGATCACCTATATTAATCCCAACTATGTAGTTGCCGCGAGCAGAAGCCCCAAACTCGCGGCCGCCATCAATCAGTTCGATTTGGTCCTCCCGGATGGAATTGGGGTCGTGGTCGGGGCTAGATTCCTGGGGGTGCCCGTACCGGAAAGACTGGGAACGGATGGCGTCTGCCTTTCGCTCTTCGGCGAGTGCGCTAGGAGGCGTTTGCCGCTTAAGGTCTTCCTCCTAGGCGCACGCCCCGGAATTGCCGAAACAGCCGCTGAGAACCTTCAGAGCGGCTTCCCTACTATTACGGTGGTCGGCACACGTCATGGTTGGTTCGACTCGCGGGAAAATGAACAAGTCTGCGACGCAGTTAACTCCTCGCAACCGGACATGCTGCTCGTCTGTACGGGCACACCTCGGCAGCAATATTGGGTGAGCGCTCATGCAGCTTCCCTACGCTGTCCAGTGATCATGACCGGCGGCGGTTACTTGGATAATCTCTCTGTTTCGGTCGCATTCTACCCGCAGTGGATTAATCATGCTCGACTGAACTGGCTATACCGACTGTGTCGAGAGCCCAAGAACGTGTGGCGGCGATACACTATCGAGGCAGCGATTTTCTCCTACCTGTTGCTCACTGCTCGCACACGCCGCCGCGAAAGCTTGGGGTGTTCACAGGGAGCTTAGCGAATTTCTGCTAACTAAGGGACGTCTGAGATGGGAACGAAGATCGCTGAATCGCGAGGCATGCAACAGACCCAGGGGCACACCCCGGCACAAGGACAAGTGTTTTGGCGCTCGCGACGGCTTTTGCGGCTTTCGAAGGCACGGACGGCCATCCGAGCTATTTCGCTGCTTGGTGACGCCATAGCGATTGCGGTAGCCCACATCGCTGCTAAGATAGTTACGATGCGGCTGTTTCGCGTGCCGGAAGTTGCCCTGAATCCGCAACACTATGTGGCGTTTTATCTGCCCTTCCTGCTGGCCGTCCTCCTAGTTTTCGAAAAAAACGAGCGGCCGGAGTCGCGTCGACCGGAAAGGGAACTCGAAGTCACGGTAAAAGGGGTCTCGCTTGCGTTTCTCCTCCTCATTGGAACCAACTTCGTGGCCTTCAAGCTCGGCTTCTCGCGGTATTTAATGGTGATATGGTATCTGCTTACCCTGGTTGCTCTCTTGACTGTCCGGTACGGCCTGCGTTTTTTCTATGACCTGTTTTGGCGGAAAGGCATAGGGCAAAAAAGGACGATTCTAATCGGCTCGCCGCAAAGACTTTTCGAGTTGCAGACGCTATTGACGATCCAGCGACACCGAGGATACAAATTGATCGGGATCGTTACAGCAGGTAATGGTACGCCGGCGCGTTTAAACGTAAATACATTGCCAGTATTGGGTTCGCTCGACACATGGCACGATGCGGTGCGGACATTCCACGCAGAACAAGTGGTCATAGCGCTCGATGACAATACGGCGCAGGCCCACGGGTTGGTTTCCGACAGCTTGAAGTGTTGCTTGGCCGAAGGGGTCGACGTACAGATCCGCTCCGACCTCCTTGCTTCTCGGGAATTCAATTACAAACTGGACGAATTCTCTGGGTTCCTTCGGTTCTTTGCCGCACCCCGCTGGTCCAAGCAGGCGCAAAGGGCATTTAAGATCGCCTTCGATCTCGCGGCGGGTGTGCTGGGCAGCCTTCTAACGATAGGAATATTGCCCATAGTGGGGCTGGCGATCAAACTAGATGATGGTGGACCAATCTTTTATCCGAGTGAATATATCGACCGTGATGGTACTGTGCGATGTTACCTGAAGTTCCGGTCGATGTGCCCAGACGCCAAAAAAATGCTGCAGATGGACCCGACCCTCCGATTCGAATTCGAAAAAAAGCACAAGCTCGTCAACGACCCTCGCGTCACTAGGGTCGGACGATTCCTGCGCAAATACAGCATCGACGAGCTCCCGACATTTTTTAGCATCGCAAGAGGCCGCCTGAGCCTTGTCGGACCGCGGACGATCTGCGGAACGCAGGCAGACGAATACGGAGAGCGCCTCGCCAAGCTGCTTTCCATGAAACCGGGCTTGACTGGATTCTGGCAGGTAATGGGGCGACAGCTCACTACCTACCAGGAGAAAGTCCAGATGGATATGTTCTACATCGACCACTGGTCGATCTGGCTAGACCTCTGGATTGTCGCGAAAACGTTCGTGCAGGTGCTGCGGGCTGATGGTGCGTACTGACGCTCGGGTTGGAAGGCCCTAAGTTAAATCAGGACTTACATCCGACGAGAAGAAGAAACCACAACATGCAAAAACGAGTAATGGTGACCGGCAACGCCGGATTCGTGGGCAGCAATCTTGCCAGGCAACTGTTGAACCACGGTTATGCCGTCGTGGGCGTGGACGATCTTTCCGCGGGAACCTTGGAAAACGTGGACGGACGCGTCGAGTTCCACCAAACGGATATTCGCGATCCTAAAATCTACAATCTCGTCAAAGGCGCCGATACGATTTTCCATCTCGCGGCCAAAACTTCCCTCACCGACTGTTTGGCTCACCCGCTCGAAGCCGCCAGCGTGAACACGCTCGGCACGCTGAACATGCTCGAAGCCGCCCGCCAGGCCAAGGTGCATAAGTTCATTTACGCGGATACGTCGGCGGAATATGAAGGCATCACCGAGTTTCCACAGAAAGAGGACCGCATTCTGCCCATCGGCGTCTATGCCGCCAGCAAGCACGGCGGCTACACCTTCTGCGAAAGCTATCGGCGCCTCTATGCAATGAATGTCACAGTGATGCGATACTTCAACGTTTACGGACCGTCGCAGGACTGGCGCCGAGTGATACCGCCGGTCATGAGCGCCTTCATTCTCCGCATGCTGCGCGGAGAGCGGCCTATTATCTACGGAACTGGGGAAAAGCGCCGGGACTTTATCTATGTGGATGATGTGAACGATCTGCACCTGAATGTGCTCGTGAACCCCGCCTCAAATGGCATGGTTGTCAACGCTGGAACAGGATCGAATCTTTCTGTTAACGAAGTCTATCGATTGGTTGAAGAGCAACTGCAGTCTGGCCTGGAACCGGTTCACAAGCCCGACTTGCCAGGAGAGGCAGAAGTGACTCTGGCTGATATCGCGAATGCCAAAAGTTTGGGCTGGACGCCTATCGTTGACATTCGCGAGGGGCTACGCCGGACCATTCGGTACCTGCGCGAAAAAGTCGCTCAGGAGGGGTTGAAAGTAAGTTCTTCATAGTTCGCAAATTTCCCAACAATCGCAATTGTCCATTTCCTGGAGGAGCGAAATGATCATCACACGAACCCCCTTTCGCATTACCTTGGGCGGCGGTGGAACGGATCTGCCATCCTTCTATTGCGAGCATGGCGGATTCATTCTCGCCGTGGCAATTGACAAGTATATGTACGTGAACGTTAACGCTCCAATTGTGGACGACAAGATTCGTCTCAAATACGCTCAATCCGAACTGGTGGACCATGTGGATCAACTGAAGCACACGCTGGCGCGCGAAGCTCTACGTTACTTCCACATTACTCAGGGGATTGAAATCGTCTCGGTCGCCGACATTCCTGCCGGCACTGGACTGGGATCTTCAAGCGCTTATCTCGTAGGGTTGCTAAACGCCTTGCACGCCCTGGTGCAGAATCCGGTCACACCTGAACGCGTGGCAGAAGAGGCTTGTTACATTGAGATCGATGTTTTGAACAAGCCCATCGGCAAACAGGACCAATACATGGCTGCTCTCGGGGGCTTGATTGTGCTGGACATTGCTCGTGACGGAAAGGTTTGCTTCAAGCGAGTGAAGGTTGACGCCGAGGTGCTCGAAGCGCTGGAACACAATATTCTGATGTTTTATACACATGATAGCCGAGATGCCACCGTTATCCTGACGGAACAAGACTCCGCTACCAAGCGCAATGATCGGGCCGTTGTCTCCAGTCTGCAAGAAATCAAAGACATCGGCATGGAGATTGAATCGTCGATTGCTCGAGGTCACCTGCGCCGTTTCGGGGAACTGCTGGATGTTCACTGGCAGGTCAAAAAACGACTCTCTCAGGGCATCACCAGTTCCCGAATTGATGCGTGGTATGAACTTGCCAAGCGCAATGGCGCGATTGGCGGAAAGATCTCCGGTGCGGGAGGAGGCGGCTTTCTGATGCTGTATTGTGAGGAGGGCAAAGCACAGTTGCGCTCGGCCATGCGTTCGGCTGGATTGCGCGAGCTGAACCTCCGGTTCGACTTTGAGGGTAGCAAGGTGATCTTCGATGTGGTCTCACGCGATGGCCGTTTGGCGCACATTCAGCGGCAAAATCATCTCGACCACGAGAACCGGGCGCTCGCCTCGGTTTCTGCTTTGGCGCACTGAACTCACCCTCTGCGCACCCCTTCCGCTTTCCGTCTCGCCCGATCGTCCTCCACCGAACCGCGCACGGTGAACTTATCAGAGCCTCTCCCAGCAGAAGTGCAAAGCCTAATGCCACAGGGGATCGAATGACCGGTGCGATCGGTAGTTACGTTATCATCGCTGCATTCGACATTCTGGGGAAACTCGCGATTCCGGGAACGGCTTCAAGGACGAGTTTGTACGAGAAAGGGGAGAAACCATGAGTTGGAGAGCAGTCTTCCTCGATCGCGATGGCGTGGTCAACGCCTACGCCTATAACTCCGAGTTCGGCACAGTAGATTCCCCCGCCAACCCGGACGAATTCACGCTGCTCCCTGGTGTCGGCGAAGCGATTGCGAAATTCAATGAAGCCGGCTTGTTTGCGATTGTCGCTTCAAATCAGCCAGGCATTGCGAAGGGGCGTTTCACTGGGGAACTGCTCGAAGCCATGACTGAAAAGATGAAGCGAGAGGTGGCGCGCGCCGGTGGTAAGTTCGACGCAATCTACTATTGCCTTCATCACCCGCACGCCGCGGTCGGGAAGTACCGCTCAGTATGTGAGTGCCGGAAACCAAACCCCGGACTTCTTCACCAGGCCGCGCGGGAATGGGGGATCGACCTGCAAGGGTCGTACACTATCGGTGACGGTGTAGTGGACGTTCTTGCGGGACGGCGCGGAGGAACGCGAACGGTTTTCGTGGGCCAGCAGAAAGGTTACGTCTATTCTGAACTCGAGCGACATAATGCTTGGCCAGACTGGATCGCTGACGACCTTCCCGCAGCCGCCGATCTGATCTGCAAGGTCGAAAACGGGCATATCAAGAGTGCAGGCGCAACTCGGGTCAAGGCGGAACATCCAGGTGCGGAACCGAATTATACGGCAAGGTACATTCGAGAGGCCATTGCAATTCTCCAGCAAATCGATCAGGGTTCCATCGAACGGCTCGCGGATTTTCTGGTTGAACTCCGCACTCGAGGAGGACGCCTTTTTTGCCTGGGCGTGGGCGGTGGTGCCGGCCATGCCTCGCATGCAGTATGTGACTTTCGTAAGATTGGCCATATCGAAGCCTATTCACCCTCCGATAATGTAAGTGAGTTGACGGCGCGGGTGAACGATGATGGTTGGGATAGCGCTTATGCGAGCTGGCTCCGTAGCAGCCGAATGAGCAACAAAGATGCAGTTCTCGTTTTCTCCGTGGGCGGAGGAGACCTGGAGCGCAATATCAGTTCCAATCTCGTCTGCGCTCTCCAGTATGCCAAACAGGTGGGAGCTCTGATTTGCGGCGTTGTTGGTCGCGACGGAGGCTATACGGCTCGTGTGGCCGATGCCTGCGTGGTGGTGCCGATAGTGAATCCGTTGACAATCACGCCACACACGGAGTCCTTCCAAGCTCTTGTCTGGCACTTATTGGTTTCTCATCCTCGGCTCAAAGCAGCGGAAATGAAATGGGAATCCGCTGTTAGTCTGAGACCACGCGAGACGATCAGGGACTGCAGCGGATAGTTATCAGCGCTCCAACCTGTCCAATCGTGGACGACTGTAGCAAGGGAGGAGTCGAGGGTCGAGCAGCTGCGGCAAAAAGAGAAACTTCGGCGCACGATTGGCGGGTGCAAGAAGCAAATTTGCGCTGCGGAGATGCAAATCGGCGATCCCGGACGGCTACTGGCCGGACGGCGAAGAAATCCGAACAATTCCTGGCAAATTTCTTCTTTTCGCTTCATTCCACAATATGTTTA
>Ga0209061_1001010_pt1 | contig 53367 bp, 52 predicted proteins | sample Coa_R1_10_FD_187157 | JGI IMG/M metagenome (GOLD analysis project Ga0209061, IMG submission 187157) | Surface soil microbial communities from Centralia Pennsylvania, which are recovering from an underground coalmine fire - Coalmine... | ecosystem: Environmental > Terrestrial > Soil >... | reverse complement strand
CATCCACTCATAACTCGGGGTGCAGGGGTTTCACCCCTGCCGGGGTGCGGGGTGTCCCCGCTTGCTTCCCCTCCCGTCCTGACGGGCCGTAGGCCCGCTGCAAGAATTATGAGTGGATGGCAGGTGATTCCTCTTGACAATCACATAATCTGCGAGATACCTTTAAGCTGTTGTATTTGCCCTCTTCCGCCTCTGGAAGAGCTATTCATAGGGGGAATAAAAATTTGAAATACGTGACTGACAAACATCCACGAGGCCGCTTTGTAAGAGAGATCTTTGCCCTGACCATCGCCCTCAGCCTCATCTCCGTCCTTGCCGGCACCGTGTCGGCGTCCGGCAGCCCGGCGAAACACAAACCGTTCTCGATCAACTATCATGGCCATCGGGCCACGCTCTTTGCGCCGAATTCGGCGACGCCACCTACCGATGCCCAGTGTCGCCAGCAATACGGTATACCTTGCTATAGCCCGCAGGAAATGCGCACCGCCTATGACCTCAATCCGATTCTGGATGCGGGATATGATGGGACCGGGCAGACCATTATCATCATCGACTCTTTCGGCAGTCCCACCATAAAAAGTGATTTGAAGACCTTTGACGCCGGTTATGGGCTGCCAGACCCGCCCTCGTTCAAAATACTTCACCCCGTTGGCACCGTCCCTTTCAATCCCAATGATGGCACGATGGTCTCCTGGGCCGTAGAGACTTCGCTGGATGTCGAATGGGCGCATGCCATGGCACCTGGGGCCAATATCGTCCTCATGACCAGTCCCGTCGCCGAGACGCAAGGTGTACAGGGTATGCCCAAATTTTTGAGCCTGGAACAGTACGCCCTTAATCATCACCTGGGCAATATTATCTCGCAGAGCTGGGCTACGACTGAAAACACCCTCTTCGCGAATAAACCCGGCAAAATAGTGCTGAAGAACTTCGAGGCCTTCTACCAACAGGCCGCGCAGGACAACGTCACCGTCTTTGCCTCCTCCGGTGATAGCGGCGTAGCCAATCCCGACGTCAACGGCCAGATTTACCCGTTCCCCACCGTCAATTTTCCTGCGTCATCCCCCTATGTCACAGCCGTCGGCGGTACCAGCCTCTATGCCGACACCCAGGGCAACTATCAATCTGAGAATGGCTGGAGCGGATCCGGTGGCGGCATCAGCCAGTACTTCGCGGAACCAGACTACGAAGTAAACTACCTGCCTCCCTCCATTCAGAGCCAGTTGAACAACCATCGTGGCCTGCCCGATATCTCCTACAACGCCGACCCCGGCACGGCCATCCTGTTTTATGCCAGTTTCATACCGGGTCAGTCCGGCTACTACTTCGTCGGTGGCACCAGCGAAGGTTCACCTCAATGGGCCGGCATCATTGCCGATGCCAACGACTTTGCCGGCTATCCCCTCGGCTTCTTGAATCCGAAGTTATATGCCCTGGGAGCCGGTTCGCAATACAACACCCTCTACCACGACATTCTAGTAGGCAACAATAGTAACGATGGCATTCAGGGCTACAACTGTGGCCCCGGTTGGGACTTTGTCACCGGCTGGGGCACGCCAGACGCCGCGCAGCTCATTCATGCTCTGGTCGGAAAATAGCCTGTTCGTAGTCTGTATCCATCCTTGTATGTGCCTGCAAGCTCATTGTCTCAAATGAGCTTGCAGGCACGCGCTGGTAACGTCGCATGCGAAAGCAGGAGGTAATTACAATGAACCGTCTCATCTCACTTATCACCCTGCCTGGACTCGTCCTTATCTTGCTACTCGCTCTTCCGCCAGCCCATATGCTGGCAGCTAGCTCTGCAAGCCTGACTTCCCCCCTCGCGCATTCCGGCATCTCTAAAAATCAAAAGCACTGGCAAGTGATTCCCAGCCCAAATGTTGGTACTACCGGCAGTGATCTTCTTGCAGTCTCCTCTGTCTCTGCCGGCGACATCTGGTCGGTTGGCGTCTTCTATACTCCACAGTTCATACCTCAAACTCTGGTTGAACACTGGAATGGCACAAGCTGGCAGGTTGTCGCCAGCCCGAATAATGGTCAGGAAGAAAACCAGTTAAATGGAGTGGCCGCCGTTTCCAGCACCAATGTCTGGGCCGTTGGATACTCCAGAAATGGGGTTCTACGAACGCTCATTGAACACTGGGATGGCGCCCAATGGAGCATTATCCCCAGCCCCAATGCCGGAAACTCAGACAATCAACTCGAAGGCATCTGGTCGCTCTCCCAGAACGATATCTGGGCCGTAGGAACATACTTCGATATTTCCAAAAACAGCAACCTCACCCTCGTCGAACATTGGAACGGCTCGCAATGGAAACTGGTTTCCAGTCCCAATACCGGCGAGAGCATCAATGTTCTTACCGCGGTCGCCGCCGTTTCCAAAAATAACATCTGGGCCGTTGGCTATGGCGAGACTCCAGGATACATCACCCTGGTTGAACACTGGGATGGCGCCCAATGGAGTATCATCGCCAGTCCCAATCCCAGTAACAGCAACAGCTCTCTGGAAGGGCTGACAGTCCTCGCCGCCAATAACATCTGGGCCGCGGGTTTCTACTACGACAACAATTTAAATAGAGATAAGACGCTGATCGAACACTGGGACGGTACGCAGTGGAGCATTATTCCCAGCCCGAACGCCGGTACGGACTTCTGCCAACTCTACGGCGTGGCAGCTATTTCGGCGCGTAATATCTGGGCTGTCGGAGTCGATACACATGTTCCCCCCGTTTTTACCCTGACTGAACACTGGAATGGCACGAAGTGGAGCATTGTCAAAAGCCCCAACATCAGCAAAACATACAACGGTCTCTCCGCAGTCATTGCCATTTCAGGAACCCTCTGGGCCGTCGGCGAATATTTCAATACTTCGCAATACGCCTATGACACGCTCATTGAATATTATGGATAGAGTATCAGAACGGCCACAAACGGCGAAGCCGTAGGGGCCGATTGATTGTGCCCACCGCCGATTGATCGGCCCCAGCACGGATTACCTGATTATTTGTCAAAGTCGATCATCGCGCCCAGGGGTAGGTCGTCCCCAATTCCCCGAAAGATGGAGAACGCAGCCCGTTTTCCCTTGACAATCCTTGAGTTTGAAGGGTATGCTTCTTGTATCCTTTTATTTTAGCTCTTCCGTCGCCAGAAGGGCCATTCACAGGGGGAAAACTTTGATTCACTCAACCCGCGCCACGGCTCGCGAACACGTTTCCATCGTGTCTTTCGTCATAGCCATTACCATCAGCCTCTTGTCTATTTTTGCCGCTACCAGCACCGCCTGGGCCGCTACCACTACGACAAGAAACATCTCTTTCAACCCGAAGCTGCCCGCCCTGGTCACTGCCGGGCCAAATTCGTCCACTCCACCCACGGATTCTCAGTGTCGGTCGCAGTATCACCATCCCTGCTACAGTCCGCAGGAAATGCGCACTGCCTACGACCTCAATCCGATTCTCAATGCCGGGTATGACGGCACCGGCCAGACTATCGTTATCATCGACTCCTATGGCAGCCCTACAATCCAGAATGACCTGAAGACCTTCGATGCTGGTTATGGTCTGCCAGATCCGCCATCCTTCCAGGTGCTTCATCCACTTGGCACGAAACCATGGGATCCACACGATCAAACCATGGTCTCCTGGGCATATGAGACCTCACTGGATGTCGAATGGGCGCATGCCATGGCTCCCGGCGCGAATATCGTCCTCATGACCAGCCCGGTTGCGGAAACCCAGGGCGTTCCTGGTATGCCGCAATTCTTAAAGCTGGAAAAGTACGCCCTCAAGCATAAGCTCGGCAACATCATCTCGCAGAGCTGGGCCACCACCGAAAATACGCTCTTCGCCAATAAGAAAGGCTTAAAGGTGCTTAGCGACTTCGAGAACTTTTATGCCGACGCCGCAAAGAAAAATGTCACAATCTTCTCCTCATCTGGTGACTCAGGTGTGGGCAATCCCGATACACATGGTAATATCTATCCGTTCCCCACTGTCAACTATCCCGCCTCGTCTCCCTATGTGACGGCAGTGGGTGGCACCAGCCTTACCGCCGATACTCAGGGCAATTACCAGTCAGAGGTAGGCTGGAGCGGATCCGGTGGCGGCATCAGCCAGTACTTCGCGGAACCAGACTACGAGGTAAGCTACCTGCCCCCCTCCATCCAGAGCCAGTTGAACAACCATCGTGGCTTACCCGACATCTCCTATAATGCTGACCCCAATACGTCCATTCTGATTTACGGCAGTTTCCTGGGAACCGGAACCTGGTACTTCATCGGTGGCACCAGCGAGGGGTCGCCGCAGTGGGCCGGTATCATTGCCGACGCCAACCAGTTCGCCGGCCATCCGCTCGGCTTCCTGAATCCACAACTCTATGCTCTGGGAGCGGGTTCGCAGTACAACACCCTCTATCACGACATTCTGACGGGCAACAATAGCAGCCACGGCATTCAGGGCTACAACGCCGGACCCGGTTGGGACTTCGTCACCGGCTGGGGTACACCCGATGCCGCGCAACTCATTCATGCCCTGGTCGGAAAATAAGCTAGCATCTCATGGAAAAGAGGTGAGCATATGCCTGCGTTATGCTCACCTCTTTTTATCAGGACACAAAATCATCTTTGAAGCTCTTGCCAGCCTCATACTCAGTCGCCTGCCCACCACGATAGATGCTCACCACGCCCTCGCCATAAACACGCCAATCGGTCTTCCTGACATCACCGCCATCATCAGTCATCCCCGTTCGCTCATCGATACCCAACAATACAGCATCAGGCAGATACCGCGTTAAAAGTTTGGCCCAACCCTTGCCAAAAGTATTGTGATGCGGTAGCACACAACTATTCGGCACAAGCCCCAATCCCTGAGAAGCCTGAGACCTGGCAGGATCATAGTAATACTGGCATAGAACCATCGCGCCCGCACTGCTGCCCGCGATGACCGCTCCGGCCTCGTAAGCTTGAAGCATAGCCTGCCAGCTGAGGCTATTGGACAATGTCTCGCCCAGGTAGCCGGTAAAGCCGCCCAGCATATAAATCAAGCGCGACTGGCGAATCACATCTGCGATGGCCGCATCATTGGCCGTAACCTTATCGATAAGAGGAACCAGCTCAACTCGCGTTGCCCCCAGGCTCTGAAACCATCTGACACCGTTGCTACCCGCGCGCTGCCAATTATTATCGGGAGCAGCTGCGGTGGGAATAATGCTGATCAACGTACCTGGCCCCCCTGCCAGTTCAATTGCTCGCGTATCCGGTTCGGCCATCTTCCCACCAAATTCGGCCCCGCCTTCCAAGAGAATGTATCCTGTCATACCATCTCCTCACTCTCTATTTCGTAGATATTTATGCGATTTAACAAAATACACCAGCAACAGGGCGATGAATCGGCCCCGCGTCCTTGGCCGGGTTATTTTGTTAAAACGCATTATATACAGCGCTTCATGATTAGCCCTGCACTCTCCATTGTACTATCTTACAACGCTGCACAGGCAAAAGCGCATCCTATCAGCCATCGGCGGCAAATGCGTTTAGCAATCTTTCCCGTCACTCATCCACCGCAAATTCCGTCCAGTCCCTACTGCTAATACCCATGGTTAGTGAAATCCATCCTGCACTATCTTCCCCGCATCCCTTACCAGACCATTTTATGAAAACCCATAAAAGCATCCAGCATTTGATATAATCACCAGTGTAAAACTGGAAAAAACCGGGTAGAAAGCACATCAGAGGAACAACAATGGATTGGATAGAACCATTTTATACAAAGCGCAGTCAATGGATGGGCCCCACAGGTATTTTTGATCACCATCGTGCCAGAGCAGCATCTCTCGAACGTTTTTTCTCTTGTTGCTCGAAGGAACTGGCCTTACGGTAGAGATATTCGCAGTTGCTGAGAATATCTTCCAGGTAGAAGAGAGGAGTACCATGGCCCATGCTTTGTGGAATGAGCCGAGCTACTTTGCGAAACTGGTGTCAGCAAACTAAAGAACTTCCTCATCCAATATGCCAACGATTGCCTGCGTTTCTTATAATATGCCCAGAGGAACACTTGATAAACTAGAGCGCTGTGAGCTACTCGTATCATAGTAAGGGCGTACCCTTGAGGTCGCCCGCGAGTTCCATTGTCGAGGATAACCAATGAAGACTGTCACCATTAAAACAAACAAAAAAGATCAAGTAGTTGACATAACTGAAACCGTAGAAACCTACTTGCGAGAGGCACACACAGAAAGCGGCGTCTGCGTCGTCTTCGCCGCCCATACAACTTGCGCGCTGACCACCGCAGACCTCGACCCTGGAACCGACCTTGACCTCCTGGCCGCACTGCGCCATCTGTTGCCGCAGATGTCCTATCGTCACCCGCACGACCCCGCCCACGCGCCCGATCACCTTATCTCATCCATCATCGGCCCATCCCTCGCCATACCCTTTCAAAACCGCCGGCTACTTTTAGGCACATGGCAGCGCATCATCCTGGTTGAACTGGATGGGCCACGACAACGCACGGTCCATATTGCAAGCTTTTAGGGAGACTATGACAAACTCTTTTGCCGGCACGGCCCGATCAGTCCTGGCCTGCGGTGTGGCCGTAGGAGCCGATTGATCCACCCTACAGGGCACCAGCCATTTTGTCAAAACCCTCTACATTCCGGTTGTTACTCGTTAGCTATCACTCTGTGGATGAAACAGCGGATAAAAATTGATCGTCCAACCCATCCCAAATGCTCTTGGCACCAGCAGCTGCGGATTATCTTTATTCCAGAGCGTAGCGCGCAGCTTCTCAATTGTCGGCACGCGGAAATCATACGGAATGCCCAAGACAGAGCCATGCCAGGTGCGTTCTTCAGGCGGCAGGAGCAATTGCTGGTTAATCGCTAACCCGAATAGCGCCACAAGCACCACAAACCAAAGAATGTTACCCGGACTCAGAAATTTGCCCCTCTTTTTCCTCTTTGCCATACTCTTAGCTCCTTTGCAACACACGTTTCAGCCATATCGATTTGATTATGATGCCGTTTTGCCTGTTATGCAAATCGGACTATCCCTGCGAAAAATCATATTCATTAAAATCGCACACCGCCCGGTAGCCTATGCGCTGGTAAATGCTATTCGAGGTCGGATTGGAAAGATCGGTAAAGAGGCTACATCGTTCCCAACCACTATCAAGCAAGTGCTGGCTAAGAGCCGCAACACTACGCGAAGCGTATCCCTGCCCCCGCAATTCCGGTGGCGTGTAAACAAAACTGATGCTGATAATATGCCCAACCGGGCGCGTCGTGTTTAGCATCGAAACAATAGCCCCATCCGGCAACTCCCACAGGTAGAATTCATGGTTGCCGATTCGCCTCCGCGCTAGAGAATCCGCCTCCCCATCACTGATAGACTCTCGTAGCGCCTCTTGCAGAAAGGCTTTCACCCAGCCGGCCACCAGCGCCGTATCATCCGAAGTCGCGACTCGCAATCGGCCCGGCCCTGGATGCGGTGCGATGACGTGCGTCAACTCAAAGAGCCGTTCGTGTGTGCGTATGTGAGCCTTTTCGCCCGTCAGACTGGCCCATGTCTCAGCAAAGAGATGCGAGAGGTAAGACGGGCCTATCACCCCCGGAACCGTCCATCCATCCTCACGCAGATTGTGAATGATCAGCGAAGGCGCTTCGCCAAAAGAATCAACCAGGTTACTCGTTACCACCAGCCTGAAAGGGGGCGTCATCAATGCCGCCACGATCAGTTCTCCCTCATCTTCGACCGTTGCCAGGTAAGGCGGCACCTTAATATGCTCGGGGAACTTTTGCAGGCGCAGCGCGATACCAAGTAGCAGATTGTTCAATATCTCGTTGCGTTCCAGTTCCGCCTGCGCCCGTGCAAGAAAATCACCGGCCTGCTTGTACGTTCTGATATTCACTAATCCGTCCTCCCTCGTTTCCCCTTACATGCAAAAATCACCGCACACTCTTCTCGCCATATTTCGCCCGGTAGATTCGCACATCCTCCTGCGTCACCACCGAAAGTGGCTCAGGCAGGCTCGAAAGCGCGAACCACCCGATCTCTGAGCACTTCTCAGGCTCAAGAATCGTAGGTGTGCCGCCAACAAAGCGCGCTATAAATGTTGGTGAAACCCAGTGTTCGGCTTCCAGGATATGGTCATTGACTCCCAGCAGGTCGATCAATTCAATCGTCATCCCATATTCTTCCTCAAATTCCCGTACAATGGCATGCGCAAGCGTTTCCTTAAAAGAAACCTTCCCACCCGGAAACTCCCAGGTTCCCTGTTCATTCCAGGCCCGTGGGCCGCGCTTTGCCAGAAACACTTTCCCCTCCTGGTTGAAAACCATCGCCCCCACCCCTACACCGGGATAATCATATCCTGCTTTCATAGAAGCGATCTTCTCCCTTGAAATCTAAAAGTAATTCCGCAGTTCCGCGAAACGTGAGAGCGTCAGCAGCCTTCCATCGTCTACAGGCGTCACCTCTTCATGCTCCATGTGCCACGTATGAGGGTGTGGAACAAACACCGCGCGCAATCCAGCAGCCAGCGCGGGGTTAATATCAGAACGCGGAGAATTGCCGATCATCCAGGTCATATTTGCATCAAGCCCCAGGCGGCGCACAATCTCCTCATAGGTCGCTACATTTTTCTCATGTGCCACGACCACCTCCCGGAAAAACCGCTCCACGCCCGACTGCTCGACCTTAAATAATTGTTCCTCACGGTTGCCTTTCGTCAGCAGAATCAGATCATGCCGCCCCGATAAATACTCCAGTGTTTCTTCGACGCCATCGAGGAGTTCTAACGGGTGCACGCGAATCTGTTCTCCAAACTTGTGCACGTGCTGCAGGTCCTCTTCGTGAAACTCATTTTCCGCCAGGTGCCGGTAGGTCTCCTCCAGGCTTTTAGTGAAATTTGCCGATCCGATGCCGTTGGCTCGTTCAAACTCGTCGATCACCGCTCGTACCTCGTCCGGCGTCAGGCGCGAGTGATTGAGAAACTCAATAAATTCATGAATCGCCCGTTCAAAGTAAATATTGTTCTCCCACAGCGTATCGTCGGCATCGATCAAGAGATGGTAGCGCATCCTATCCCCTTTCTATTCAGCGTTTATGGCTACGGCGAGCATCCAAATGTATGGCATCCAGCAGGTGCCAGGCCAGAGGAGAGCACAGGCAAGAGAACTCCAAACAGCAGCACCACCAGCAGTGTCCCAATCAGGATGAACTTTGCCTGCGGATGGCCAAAATTCAAGGTCCATCCCAGACCGAATCGCTTCGGGACAAACAGAGCCGGATCGTCGGGATTATTGTAAAAGACCCCCGCATACCAGTATCGCTCATCATCACGGAAAACAAAATCACTACTCCTGCGATCAGCAAATGTATTCGTTCTTGTCCGGAAACGCTGAGGATGCCAGAAAAGGGCCAGGATGACGGCAATCAGCAGGACACACACCAGCAAGAGAAAGAGCCATACACTCATAAAGCTTCTTCTTTCAAGGCAAAAAGATAGCGCAAATCACCTGATTCACTCACGTAGACGAATACTCATGCTCATTCTCAAATTACGCCGCAGTTCCCTCCCTGTCAAGAGCCATTCCCAGCAAAACTTTGCTATAATCCAATTGGAGCCAATTAGTCCGAAACGACTATGCGGCCCACCAAAAAATTCGCGCAAAACTCATACAAGGAGAAAATAACAATGTACATTGTGGTCAACAAAATAGCTGTACCCGCGGAACACCGCCAGCAGGTACTCGAAGGTTTTAAGCGTGCCCTTCCCGGCATGAAGCGCTTCAGCGGCTTCCTGGGATTCGAATTGTGGACCGCGGAGGACGGCACCGTTCTCGGCGTCTCCCGCTGGGAGTCAAAGGAAGCAGTAGACGAATATCTGCGGCATGACCTCTTCCGCCAGCATCACGGCGGCCCTGCCCGCCAGCAAGAAGACCCCTCGGTTACAACCCGTTATACCGCCGAAGTTTTGAGCTAACCATACGGGCTATGCTGTAGGACAGAGCCTGGCGCCTGTTTCTCTTGGGGGCCCCCGTACAAGCACGGTACTGCCTCTACAGCATTCCCCATACGGTTGGAAAATTCGCCAGGTTTCAAAAAACCTGATGCTTTCCCTCTCATCTCCAGAAATTCGCGCTCTCCATTGCTGTTCTTTTGCGCATAAATTCCTGCGCGCTCATACATCTTGATGGCACGCTGATAGAGATGAGGACGAAGAGACCATCTGCTGACGCATATTCATCCATAAGCGCCCCTTTTCTGTTCAAACATGTTGACAAATCATCATCTAAAATGTATACTTACATCAGAAATTATCACACCTTCGTGTTCCGAAACCTGAAAATCAAGCAAACTACATCCTTTTCAGGGAGATACGAGCGTTTATGGAAACGAACATTCGGCATGTCGACGTCCTCGTAATCGGTGGTGGGGTGGTTGGTTGCTCAATCTTGCGTGAGCTGGCACGCTATGATGCAAACGTAGCCTTGCTGGAACGCAACCCCGATATTTGTGAAGGCACCAGCAAATCCAACAGCGCCATCGTCCATACCGGCTTTGACGCCCCTCCCGGATCGCTCGAAGCGCGACTGTTGGCGGAAGCGCGCGAACTCTGGCCGCATGTCATCGACAGCTTGCACATCCCCTATCTGCAAACCGGCGCGCTGATGCTGGCTGTCAGCGACGAAGACCTCAGCACCATCGAAGCCGAAATCATCCCCAAAGCTCAACGTAACGGGGTAAACCTGCAACGTCTGAGCCGCGACGAAATACTTGAAAATGCTCCCTACGTCAATCCTGAGATCGTGGGCGGTGTGCTGATCGAAGGTGAGGGCGTTATCGATCCATTCTGGACGACCCGTGCGTATTGCGAAAATGCCGTCCTCAATGGCGCGCAAGTTTTTCTGGAACAGGCAGTCTCGCATATCACCGTTGAAGCGGGTCATATTCAGGTACGGACAGGCGGAGGCTTGAACTTTGCCGCCACAATGGTCATCAACGCTGCTGGCCTGTGGGCCGACGAAGTGGCCCACCTCGCCGGCGATGCATCTTTCCGACTGACGCCCCGTAAGGGCCAGTTCATTATCGTCGAGGAGGATCAAGGCGTCTCCCAGATCATCTTGCCGGTGCCGAATCGCATCTCAAAAGGCATCCTCGTCACGCCTATTGTCTTCGGGGGCGTCCTGCTTGGGCCCACCGCCGAAGAGGTATCCTCAAAAAGCGACCTCTCAACCACGGCGCAGGGCTTGCAGCAAATCCGCGCGGGCATTCGTAAACTCGTGCCTGCAATGGTAGGGGTGCCAACTGTGCGCCAGTTCGCGGGCCTGCGCGCAGTGAGCAGTACGGGCGATTACATCATTGGCCCATCGACCGTCAGCCGGCGCATGCTCCATGTGGCCGGCATTCGCTCCACAGGACTTTCCGCTTCACCGGCTATTGGCCGTTATGTCGCTGGCCTGGTGCGTGATGAACTTCACCTCCTGCCGCGTCATCATTTTATCGAAGTGCTGCCCGAATACCTGGCCAATGCCCAACCGGACGAGGGTGATATCGTCTGCTTATGCCGTTCCATTACTCGCGGCGAAATACTTGCCGCAATGCGCAGTCCCCTCCCTCCGACCACGCTCGATGGCCTCAAAAGACGCACGGGTGCCATGCTTGGAGATTGCCAGGGCAATCTCTGCATGCCCTGCCTCATCGACCTCTTTCAGCAGCAACTTGGTCGCGATCCACTGGCGCTCAATAAAAATGTTGCCCACTCGAACATGGTGGCCGCACGTATCTCACATTCGGTGGATGAGCCTGAGACCCTGGAAGCACTCGCGCGCGAGAGGAGGGACGGCCACTATGGATAATCTCTACCGCCTGGCTATCGTCGGAGCAGGATTGAGTTCGCTGAGCGCCATCAATTCAGGCATCGCGCGCGAGAAAACTATCCTTATCGATTACGCGGATGCCACTGGCGGATTCCTCAAGCCCGCGCTGCCCGCGCCTGGGTTCGAGACGGCCTGGGATTTAATAGAATCATTCCATATGCCAGCCGGAATCGCAGCCTGCTTTAAAACAACGGCTGTGGGTTTACTCCCGGCCCTTGCGCCCGGCGAACCCCACACACTGATCGCGCGCCGGAGTGAGGGAACGGTAGAGATACACACCCGACGCATACTCATCGCATGCGGCGGATTGGAATTAACCCGCGAGCATGCGCAGGTTCCTGGTACGCGGCCCGCCGGTGTTATCACTCCCATGCTCGCTCACCAGCTCTTATCTCGCGGCTATCTCCCGGGCAGACGCGCGGTCATCTATGGCGACTCCAACTATGCTCTGGCCACATCTCGAAGATTGGCCGCTGCTGGAGTCAAGGTTACACATGTGGGATTGGATGCCCTGCTCATGCAGATTCTCGGATTTCCCCGCGTTGAAGTCGTGCGATTTCTCCGCGACGGCCAGCTTTTCGATCTGGAGGCCGATACCCTTATTTATGCAGCCGGCATGATGGCAAATACGCACTGGCTCAAGGGAAGTGGTATCATCACGAAAACTGACGGCGCCATCGAAGTTGACGGGCACTATCAGACGAATATTTCCGGCATTTTTGCCATTGGCACAGTCACCTCTCCATCTCTCGATCATACCGCTTCAATAGCAATGGGAAAGGAGGTAGCTTCACTTCTGATTGGAGGATTTTCATGAAGTTGAAAGGATCAGTAACCGTCAATGCGCCGCAGCAAGAGGTCTGGCAGCTTTTCCTGGACCCGGCGCGACTTTGCCGCGTGATACCCGGATGCGAGCAGATTCACCAAATCGACGAAACTCACTACGACGCCTTTCTCGCCGTGAAGGTGCAGTTTATGACTATCCGTTCGCATGCACGCGGCTCTTTACTGGAGGCCGAGGCGCCCCATCATCTTACCGGCGAATTGATGGGCGAGCCAGTAGCCATGGCTGGCGCTTTCCGCGCCAGGCTCAGCATCGATCTCATTCCTGCCAGTAATGCTACTGAGGTTCTCTATATGATGGACCTCACCATGCTTGGCCGTTTAGCCAGCCTGGGAGAAGCTCTCGTCCGTTCAACTTCGCAGCAACTCACAAAACAGTTCGCCGAAAATGTCTCGAAACTCTTCCCGTAAGGATGGAGACCTTTGCTGGTCTATCGAAAGGAGCAGATTTATGTCGCTCGCCGAAAACACGCAGAGCAACTACGCCGAGCAGGCGGTCCAGAAATATGGCTATCGCCAGGAATTCAGGCGCGAACTCAAGCGCTTTGCGTCCTTCGCCATCGGATTCTCCTTCATCTCCATTACTACTGGTATCTTCACCACCTATGGATCCGTCCTGAATTCCAGCGGGCCTCTGGGCATCTGGACGTGGCCCATCGTCATCGTTGGACAATTGTTCGTCTCGCTCGTCTTTGCAGCGCTGGCCTCACGTATCCCGCTCGCCGGCTATTCCTATCAATGGACATCGCGCCTGGCAAACCCCAAGATTGGCTGGCTCATCGGCTGGATTTCTTTCACGTTCTTGATCGTAGACGTGGTTGCCGTCGATTATGCGGTAGCGCAGACTGTCATACCCAGCCTCCTGGGTTATACTGAAACACCGCAGAATGCCTGGCTGGTCACAGCTATAGTCGTCCTGTTGCAGGCGCTGCTCATCATCTTCTCTACCCTCTGGTCGACGCGCATCAATAACACTGCCGTTGCCACCGAAGTCATCGGCATCGTAGGATTGACCCTCCTGCTGATCATTGTGGGGGCAGTACGTGGACTGCTCCATCCCGATCACCTTTTCAGCACAGCGGCGGCTCCCGCTTTGAACAATGGCTGGCTGACCCTCGGAAGCCTCAACTCTGCCGGCCCTTTCATGCTGGCTTTCCTGCTAGGCGCTTTCACCATCGTCGGTTTCGAAGCCGCGGCTAACCTGGCCGAGGAAACACAGGATGCGCATCGCGTCGTCCCCACCGCTATGTGGTCCTCCGTCGTTTTAAGTGGTATCGTCGGTTTTGCCTTTCTGATCGCTCTTAACCTGGCTTCGGGAAACCTTACTGCCCTGGCAGGCTCCGCGACCCCGGTCGCCGATATCGTGACCCAGACGCTCGGTGACATCGTCGGCAAAATCTTCCTGGTTTTTGTCACCTTCTCTATCTTTGCCTGTGGTCTGGTCATCTTCATTACGGTAACACGTCTCACCTGGGCCATGTCTCGCGACCAGCGCTTCCCCGGCCATCAACTCTTCAGCCAGGTAAACAGAAACACCAGTACACCGGTTTCTGCCACCATACTTTGTGGTGTGCTGATCGAAGTTGTGCTGGCCGCCTTCGCCGGGTACGGTATCCTCAGCAATCCGGCCAATGCAGCCAATCAGGCTACGACCCTTTTCAGCCTGTTCAGTGCCGCGACGCTCCTGCCGGCCATCATCTACCTGGCAACCGTTATCCTATACATCTTCGCGCGGCGCAAGCTGCCGCGAACATACGGTTTCACCCTGGGGGTCTTTGAATGGCCGATTATCGTTCTCTCATTGATCTGGCTGCTTTTTGAGCTTTCCATCTTCCGCGATGCATCTTTTGCTACCCCATGGGTTTATTCGCTTGTGATGTTTGCCATCGGACTGGTCTACTTCATCTGGATGCTCATAGCGCAGCCGAAAGTGCTGCAGACTCCACCTCAAGTAGAAAGCCAACCCGAACCAGCAGCACAATAAGGTTTGTGAAAATGAAATTTGACTACCGGATAAGGGAAAGCTGGTGAACTTTGACAACCGAATCGGGTCATGCCCCGTCTTGCACGGACAGCGCTGGTCCCTGCTCTGCTTGAGCGGACAGGGACAGGCGCCAGGCGCTGCCCCTACGGTGTTGCCCGATTCGGTTGGAAGAATTCATCAGAACACAGGCTATTGCCTCAATAAGCGATACCAGGAGTTCGAGCATGCTTCCTGCCATACTTGCCATAGATCAAGGCACCACACGCACCAAGGCCCTCATTTTTGATGCAAACGCATCTCCTCTTGCCGAATCGTCCAGTGAGATTCCCCTGACATATCCTCACCCCGGCTGGGTCGAACAGAATCCAGGAGATTTGCTGCAAAGCGTTGTAGAGAATGCGCGCGCCGTTCTTGCGACCACTGAAGCCGAGATTATCGCGTTTGGCCTCTCAAACCAGGGTGAGACCGTAGTAATGTGGGATGCTTGCACGGGCCAACCCCTCTACAACGCTATCAGCTGGCAGGACCGTAGAACCGGCGAATTTTGCGATCAACTTGCCCACAGTGTGGCTGGCCGGTTGATTTCTGAGCGTACAGGCTTGCCCATCGACCCTTACTTCTCCGCCACCAAATTGCGCTGGCTGCTAGATAATGTGCCTGAAGCGCGCAGCCTTGCCTCGAAAGGCGAATTACTGGCCGGCACCACCGATTCCTGGCTGCTCTGGAACCTTAGCGGCGAGCATCTAACCGACGATACCACTGCGTCTCGCACCATGCTCTATAATCCTCGCATCCGCGATTGGGACCAGGATATATTGGATGTGCTAGATATACCGCGCAGCATTTTGCCTGCCATCCGGCCTTCGTGTTCTCTCTTCGGCACTGTTCGCTCTCATCTCATTGGCCGGCCCATGCCGGTCACTGCCTCCCTTGTCGATCAGCAGGCCGCGCTTTTCGGTCAAGCCTGCTTCGAACCCAACGATGTAAAAGTGACATACGGAACTGGCGCATTCATCCTGCTGAACACAGGCCACGAGATACCCACTTCGCATTATGGTTTAGTGCCGACCGTCGCCTGGTCCTTCAAAGATAGCATCAGCTATGCCCTGGACGGCGGTATCTATGTGGCAGGGGCGGCCGTACAGTGGCTGCGCGACGGCCTGGGAATCATTTCAAGCGCTGAGGAAACGCTGGAAATAGCAAGATCAGTGCCCGATAGCGGGGGTGTCTTCTTCGTTCCGGCGTTGGCCGGTCTGGCCGCACCCTATTGGGATAGCCATGCCCGCGGCACCATTGTTGGCCTCACGCGTGGTACCACGCGCGCTCATCTTGTGCGTGCGGCATTAGAGGGCATCGCCTTTCGCACCCGTGATGTCCTGGAGGCTATGGCGCAGGATAGCGGTCACCCCATCCGCAGCATCAAAGTCGATGGCGGCGCTTCCGCCAACGCCTTCCTCATGCAGTCGCTCGCGGATATCTCAGGAGTCGAGGTCCGTGTGGCCGCCATTCGTGAAACAACTTCCCTCGGCGCGGCATTTCTGGCCGGACTGGGCATCGGGCTATGGGAAGATCAGGCGCAGCTATCCGCATTGTGGCGAGAAGCAGCCAGTTATTCACCACATAGAGATGCAAATATTGAACTGCAATATCAACAATGGCAGCGCGCCGTTGAACGCGCCAGGGGATGGGCCATGCCTCTATCTCGGGACGAATGAGCAATTGCGTGGAATGGGAAAGGAAAGCGATTACCCGTGGGCGGTTGGCCTGGAAAAAGCGGTCACGCCAGCACAACCTCGACTCCTATTTGTTGCAGTCGCGTCACAATCTCGCCATCAACTTCAGCGCCCGTAATAATTTTATCCACCACGCTAAGAGAGGCCACCGTAGTCAGCATCACTTTGCCGAATTTGGTATGATCGGCGACGACGATGCGCTGGCGTGCCCGTTCGATCATCGTGCGCTTCGTTCCGGCCTCATCGAAATTGAACTCGGTCAGGCCGTGCTCGAGCGTAATACCCCCTACGCCGATAAAGGCTTTATCTACCTGAAAGCTGCGCAGTGTCTGCTCCGTTAGGTGTCCAACCATCGAAAGCTCGCTCGCCCGCAGCCTGCCGCCGACGACAATCACCTGAATCGCTGGCTGGCTAGCGAGTTCCAGGGCAGCTCGCAGATTTGACACGAGTACAGTCAGATTACGTTTGCCTTTCAGCGCGCGCGCAATCTCCAGCGTTGTCGTACCGACATCAAGAATGATGCTATCACCATCCTGAATCATTTCAACGGCTTTAGCCGCGATGCGCTGCTTCTCAGATAAAAGCTGGGATTCGCGCGCGCTGAAAGGCGGCTCATAGCTTGCCCCGCGCACGCTGATCGCCCCGCCATGCACCCGTCGAATCAGACCCTCCTGCTCCAATTCCTGCAGGTCGCGCATGACAGTAATCGTCGAAACCTCGAAGCGATGGGCAAGCTCTCGTACCGAGGCAATACCGCTGCTTTCAATATCCTCGAAAATGCGCTGTCGCCGCTCCTGAGCAATCATCCTGGTATCTTTGACGGGCTTGCTATCCATATCTATAAAATAGCATCATTACAGCAATACATCAAGATGAAGGTTGCTGCAATGAAATGGGCTGCCCAGAATTATAAGCAGGCTCATATCCCAATATCTGCCTTGCCGTGTGGTGCTGCGCCCCTACTTGCGTGAGTGAGCCGCGATAAACGCGAGCACCCGCTGCCACGCGTCCGCCGAGGCCTCGGCATACTGGTCGGCGCGCCGGTCGAAGAAACTGTGCGGCGCCTCGGGATAGATCGTAATCGAGTGTTCAATCCCCGCCTTGTGCAGTTCCTGGTTAAAAGTCTCTACATCGCTCACAGGAATACCCTGGTCTGCTCCACCAAAAAGACCCAGCACAGGAAATTTGATATTCGCGGCCTGCTGGAGCAGCGTGACCCCGCCAAACGCCGGCAAAGCCCTGGTAAGTCCGGCGTAAAATCCAATCGCCCCGGCCAATCCCAGCGGTCGTGTGGCCACCAGGAACGAAAGGGTTCCACCCATGCAAAAACCAACCGTGAATATTGGCCTGTTCGCGCCCTCGCCCTGCCGCAAGTAATCGAAAGCCGCGTTCGTATCCGCCTCAAAACCCGCTGCTTGCATCTGCTGCACATGCGGCCAGAATTCAAAAGAGTCGTCGCGCGGCCCCGTACCGGCCGTCCGGCCAAAATAATCGATCGCGATTGCGGTGGTTCCCGTCTCTCCAAAGCGAATCGCCAGCTCCTTGTAGAACTGGTGCAGCCCTCGCACATCTGGAAAGATCACAATCTGCGCCCCCGTTGGTTTCTCAGGATGGGCGACATACGCGGCAAAGCGATTGCCATCCGCCCCCGTCAAAACAAGGTCCTCACCGCGAGCAGACCCACTTACCGGCGGTACGGGAGGACGCGCATCATTATCATAGCACATAATCTGGACTCCTTACGTCTGAAAAATAGTGAGCCGAAACGGATCGGCTATGAGGAAGATGCATTTGCTTACTGCCTCATATCTCAGTCTTTCCTATTAAGTAAGTATAGTACAGGGGCCGGTCTGATGTACAGGCCTTAGGAGAGATGAGTCGGCTCCACGGCGAAGCCGTAGGGACCGATTCATCGTGCCCACCGCCGCTTGATCGGCCTCACGCGCCTTGCCGGACTATTTTGTTACAACCCATTATCGGTCCGCCCAAGATTACCCGGTTATTTCGTCAATCTACATTGTCGCTCCCTAAAGAGCGTAGAGCTATACCATGCTGTGTGCCGTTTGTGATATAGCGCGGCGTGGCCGTGATGAGTTTGTGAGTGGCCCGCCTTATGCTTCTGTCATTAGGTAATTGTATCTAGCAGGAGCCAGGGTAATCCCTTTTCTGGCATAACTGAGGAAAGCGCCTGGCGACATTGCTGAGAGGAGGTCGACATGGCCTATCGTTTTCAGGTCAATCGACAAACATGTATTAATTGTGGGATCTGTATGGACTTATGTCCTGTACGTTGTCTCGACATGACGCGCCCCTCTGGAGAGGGCGAAATCGGCGCTGAGCAAGATCTCCGCAGTCCCATCCCTGGTCCCTTTGCTGAGCGCCCCTGGATGATGCTCGTCCCGGTGCAGGTTGCGCAATGTGTGGGATGCCAGGTATGTGTCCAGGAATGCCCCACTAATGCCATCACCATTGAGAGCAGTATTAAGGAACTCTCCTACGCAAAACGCGGGCCTGTTGCCTATCTGCCCCCCGAACATGGCTGGCAGCCCCTTGACGCCTACACGCGCGCGAACCCTGAAGAGCCTGGAGAGACGCCCTGGGGCGAGGATCATACCTGGCATGTAGCTGAACGCAAGGCCACATGGCAAAGTTGGCGCACCTGGCTGGGTGAGCGCAAAGAAGACCTGCGCGCACCCTGCCAGGCTGCCTGCCCCGTCGGCACCAACGCCGGCCTCTATGTGAGCCTCATCGCCGAGGGGCGGTATGACGAAGCATTGCACGTCGCATCCGAGCCGAATCCGTTCCCGGCCATCTGTGGCCGTGTCTGCACCGCCCCTTGCGAGGATGCCTGCCGGCGCGGAGAGTTCGATCTTCCCATCGCCATTCGCGATCTCAAGCGCTTCGCCACCGATCACGGTACACCCATGAAACGCCGCATTGCCCCCCCAAAGCACAAGTATCTCGAACGCGTCGCCATCATCGGCGCCGGCCCTACCGGACTGAGCGCGGCCTACTACCTGGCGCGGCGTGGCTATAGCGTGACCGTCTTCGATGCCATGCCCGTTGCTGGAGGCATGATGGCCATCGGCATCCCCGACTATCGCCTGCCACGCACTGAGCTGAATCGCGACATCGATGCCATCCGCGAACTCGGCGTCGAGCTGCGCCTCAATACCGCCATTGGCCGCGATATCGGCCTGGATGATCTGCAGCGCGACTATGACGCTGTCTTGATCGCAGTCGGCGCACAGCGCAGCCAGCGCTTAGGCATTCCTGGCGAAGGAGAGTTAAAAGGAGTCATCCCAGCCACCACCTTCCTCAAGGATTTTAACCTCGACCCCAATACCCGATTGAAGGGCGAAGTCGCCGTGGTTGGCGGTGGCAGCACTGCCATGGACGCCGCCCGATCAGCGCTCCGGGCAGGCGCCAACAAGATTCACATCCTCTATCGTCGCAGCCGCGTCGAAATGCCTGCTCAGGCCGAAGAAGTCCGCGCAGCCCTGGCGGAAGGCATTGAGCTCCACGAACTCGTGACCCCCGTTCAGATTCTCAGTTCCGATGGCCACGTACATGCCGTTCGCTGCCAGCGCATGGCACTCTCCGACCCCGATGAAAAAGGTCGCCGCAGGCCCGTTCCGGTCCTTGGCACCGAATTTGATCTGCCCGTCGACATCGTCCTGGTCGCCATCGGCGAAGCGCCCGACCCGTCCTTCTTACCGGAAGGAACCAGCGTCGGCGTCGCCCCCTGGGGAGGTCTGCTCATCAATCAAGCAACGCTGGCTACTGGCGCTCCCGGCGTCTTCGCTGCCGGCGACGTCACCTACGGGCCAAAATCCATCATTCACGCCGCTGCCCATGGTCGCAAGGCTGCCAGGTCGATCCATGCCTACCTGGCCAAAATCCCACCACATATGGTGCATGAGATGCCGGTTGATGAATTCGAGACGGAATCAACGCTTCCGCCGGATGGCAGAATCACACTGGACCTGCGCCCGACACCGCGCGAAATCATGCCATTGCGTAACGGCGGTGCCTCTCACGACCGCTCTATCGAATTTGCCACAGGCTTCACGGAAGAACAGGCGCGCCGTGAGGCAAGCCGCTGCTTGCGCTGCGATCTTGCTTACCTCTGTCCATCTATTCACGTCATCTCGGCTGGTACACCCGTCTCAGCCACCAAAAATCAATAACCCTTGCATCACGAAGGAGGTGCTGCTGTGTCAGTACAAGACCTGACCAATGCTATCGTTCAAGGTATCAATGCCGGCGGCGAACAGTTCCTGGAGGGAACGCTTGCCGCCGTGCTACCCATCATATGGTTAGCCATCCTGGGATTGCACTTAGGCCGTCCCTATATCCTCGATATGATTGATCGTTTTACCCTGCGCCTGGGCGCTGATCTGCTCTGGCTCATCTATATCGGCCTGCGCGACTTCCTGATCGTCTCAGGCCTGGTCATGAGTTTCATGTTCTTCTTCCCTGACGTAGTCGTCACCGACCAGCTGCCGCTCACAGGTGGCCTGGCCGCCTGCTGCCTCTTCGGCGTCTTGCTGGTCAAACTGATGGGCGACCCCGACCACAACCTGCGCGACTTCCAGCTTGTCACCGGCCTGCTCGGTCTGGGAGCCATCTTCTACTTCGTGCCCTACCTGCTCGGTGTGCAGGCCAATGCCATCGCCGCCGGTCAACTGGCTAATATCAGCAATTTCCTGGTCACCAGCTCCAATCCTAACTGGGCTGTGGGCATTGGCTACGTCTCGATTGTCTTGCTGGCCATCATGGGCGCAGTCGCTGCCGGCTATACCCTCCTCACTGGAGGCCGTGCTGAAGTCTTCGAAGCCTCGCAAGACAGTGTTGCCGGCCAGTAAGACTCCAGGTGCTTGTTGGGAGTCATGATAAAAGACAAAGAAAGAAAAGGAGCAAATCAATGAAACCCGATGATGTTGCCAATGCCATCACCCAGGCCCTCATCACAGGCGGCGCCCAATGGCTCATCAGTACCGTAGTCGCCTTTCTGCCCGCCATGTGGACCCTGGCCCTGATCTTACACCTTGGCCGGCCCTACGTCCTGCGCACGCTGCGTCGCTGCGGCCTGCGCTTAGGCGCCGATGTCTGGTGGATGTCCTACCTGCTAATACGTGATGCTATCTTATTAATCACCTTCGCCATGAGCTGGATCTTCTTCCTGCCCAATATCGTTGTCAATGCCGCGCTGCCCATCACCGGCTCATTAGCCGCCCTGCTATTACTGCTGGCTCTCGGTGTCAAGCTCTCGCGGCGCGTCGATGATGATGTTAACGCCTACCGGCTCGCCACCACCTTCCTGGTACTGGGCGCGACCCTCTATTATGGACCGCAGGTCTTCGCCGTTGAAGCCACCAGCCAGCCCTATCTCGCGGGTTTCGGCCAGGTCTTCACCAGCAACAGCAACACGACCGCTGCCCTCTGGATCATGTGGGTCTCCCTGGCCGGTGTCACCGTAGTTGCACTCTGGCTCTTCGCACGTGCCCTGATCTCCGCCAACCGCAGCATGGCAAAACAACTGGCGAAAACATCTCATCGACGAACCCCAGAAGTCGCACCCGTCAATTAGCCGCCGACCCCCAAGAGCATTGAGTTGAGGCCAGCCCACTCGCCTCAACTCAATGCTCTTGAGGGTCGTACTACCGCAAATGGGAAAATAGTTTGCTGGCCAGTCGAGCGAGTATTAAGTCCTCCGCTGGTGGAGTTGTTCGACCCGCTTCAAACCATCAGCCCAGGCCTGGGTGAGAAGGCCCGCAATGGCCGGGTTCTCGGCTTCTTGCAAAGACCTCATTCGTCGTTTTCTTCTCGCTGGGAAGTTTATCGAGCCAGGTTCCAACCTGTTCAGTTGGTGTGCTCACATTCATGCTCAGGTTATATTATTACCAGGTTGGGCGTCGCTTGCTCTACCTATTGGGGTGCTAGAAGCCAGATTTATCGCATCCAGGATGGGGCCGTCCACTCAAAGTTTGACGCCACTCAAACCTATATGCTAACATGAAGCGTCAATACAACCAGCCTCGCACAAAACAACGATGTCGACCTGGTCGGCATCAATTTTTATTACATGTTCTAGAGGAGTACAATATGCGTGACAGAAATGACTGGAACCGTCAGGTAATCGAGGAATTCCGCGCCAGGAAAGGGAAGGTTGGCGGTATATGGGAAGGTAGACCATTGCTTTTGCTCACAACCACCGGCGCAAAGAGCGGCCAGCCCCGTACCAGACCGGTAATGTATATGCGCAACGGCGACCGCCTGTTTGTCTTCGCCTCCAAAGGCGGCGCGCCAACCAACCCCGACTGGTATCGCAACCTGCTCGTTCATCCCGAAGTCACCGTCGAAGTCGACGGCGAGACCTATGATGCTACCGCCACTCCTATCACAGGCGAGGAGCGCGACCGCATCTATGCTCAATGGGCAGAGATGTATCCCCAATTCAGCGAATACCAGAAGAAAACAACACGCAAGATTCCGGTAATCGCGCTGGATCGCCGCAACGCCTGATATTCCGTCAAACCGCAAAGGCGGCCCCTGTGGTCGCCTCCCCCCTGCTCGCTAAGCCCCAGGATTACTTGCGCCGCTCGCGCACAAACAGGATACCTACTGCCGCCACAACCAGGAAAAACGTCGCGCAGACAAATATCAGGCGATATCCAAATTGTAAATTGCCCTGACCACCGGCAATGTTGATCATCGCGCTGCCCAGCAGTGGAGCCATGATGGCCGGTATTGTGGTCGAGGCGTTCCACAGGCCCAGGTGTTTGCCCGCCTCTTTCAGCGATGGCAAAGCGTCAATCGTCAGCGCCCAATCCACGCTGGAAAAGGCCCCGTAACCCAACCCAAACAGTATGCCTATTGGCCACAGCCAGATACCAAGGTTGCCCGAAGCCACCACAAAGATGCAAGCCGTTGCTGCCATGAATAGCGTTGCGATACACACCACCGGTGCGCGTCGCTTCATGCGATCCGAAAGCACACCGGACAGAATGCCGCTCACAACTCCCCCTCCCAGCGCCAGCACCGCAATCAGCGCCGTCGTTGCTACAAAGTTCCCCACGTTTTGCACTCGCGCAAAGTAGTACTCCACGTAGGTCATAAACAGCGTAATCCCCAGCATAATTGCTGTGCGCGTCAGAAAGACCACCGTGAAATTATACTTGCCCCATGGCTCTATCCAGTGGTGTACAAGGCGCCAGCATAATCCAAGCAATGTTGTTTCCCTCTTCATGGGCGATGTACGCCGGTAGGGAATTTCGCGTACACTTAGCACCGTAATCAGAATACCGATCGTCATCAGCGTCGCCGTTACCATATAGTAGATACCGGCATTCTGGCGCACCAGAGAAGCGTTAAACCCCTGCTGGTTCACTCCGCCGAGCAGGTAGGCAGCCAGGCCCAGACTCGCTACGCTGCCCAGGATAGACAATCCTCCTACGTAGCCCGAAGCCGTGCCCCGCTGTTCCTCCGGCACCTGGTCCGGTACAAGGCTCTGGTAGGCAGGGTTTATGATGTTCATTCCTATATGCAGTAGTGCCAGCCCGGCCAGAAAGTAAGCCAGGGTACTCCCATTGACCAGCAGAGGCGTACTCGCAATCACCAGCAGTCCGCCGGCGATCAGGTAAGGTCGCCGCCGCCCCAGGCCGCCGCTCGTACGATCAGAGAATGTTCCAATCAGCGGTGGCATCAGCAGCGATATCAGCGAGGCCGCCATCACCAGCCAGCTTAGCACCGTTGCCTGCTCAGCGCTTCCTACCTGATTTGAGGGGAAAAATAGCAGGATTTGCGTCGGAAGGACAATCGGCAGCAGTGCCGAGATTTCGGTATTGAGGGGAAACCATAATATATTCAGTAGCAGTTGTCTCTTATGTGAAAGTCGCGCAACCTTCACAGGTTCATGCTCATCACCCTCCACCTCATGGTTACCAGGTGTACCGTGTTTCTGTATTGACGATGTCAAACGTTCAGACATGTTCAGCCTCAAATTTTTTCAGCATCGCTCTGCTGTCCATCCGCGCCTTGATCTTGATCATCCTTCTCAAGCTTACGGTTCTCATGCACGAAAAGGACGCATATTGCAGCGATAATCGGTCACTGATTTTGGCTGCGGTTGAAAGGGCGTCTCAGGCACACCAAAAACCGTCACCAGGATGCCGGCAACCATCAGGCCAATTCATTATAGAAAGTCTTTATCTCTATTACGCAGTAGCGTGAAAACTCGTCGAAACCTGATTTGAGAAAAAGCCAGGGTTCGGTGAAAATGCTCATCCTACGAGTAACAGCTGTATAATCCTCTCAGCTTATTAATATCATAATCCGGCGACGATTCCGTAAAAAAGGATTGAAAAACTTGAAGATTGCCGTTACTATCACTGTTCAGAAGCGGAGATAACAGGCACGTCCAGCTTTGTGCGCGCAAAAAGCGAGCGCCGCAAAAGCAACACTGGTATCAGCCACAACGGATAAATCAAGTATGGCAAATTAGAGGCCCAATAGGAGATGTCATTAGTAACACTGGGCAGACCGGCAAAGATATCGCCCAGGAAGAAGCCCACAATCGCATAGAAAATCATCGCTCCCGTCATCAACCCTACCGGAATCACCCACGCTCGTCTCATCCACAGTCCCAATCCCGTCACAAAATAGAATGGCCCTAGCAAAAACGCATCCTCAACAGCCCCGGCCAGTATCCCAGGGTCCACCTTATAGTAGCTGTTATCCCCGTTCAAAATGTAGTCATACCAGATCTGCCCCAAAAAATTGCTATCAGGCCCGATAGTCACCTTATGAAGCGCGAAAAGCACATAATAGAACTGGGGAATAGCAGTAATGATTCCCAGCAGCAGCGAAAAACAAGCCAGAATAGACAGCCAGAGCGGTCGCCTGTCAGAGCGTGTCATGCCTATATGCGAATTCTGATCAATGCGTGCAGCCATAACTCGATCCTTTCCCTCTGTTATGGGACAATTATACTCCATTATCACTCTGCACTCATCAAATCATCAAGGGCATACCGTTATTTGTCGCTGCCTGGCTTCAGCTTCCATGTATCGCCCTCGCGCCTGAAAAGCTCAATAACGCGCAGGTTGAAACGAACCGTCCCCGATCTGCCACGTAGATGAGCTGTAGCGCGCTGGAAACCAACCCAGTTCGAAATCCCCTTTACTCAAGCGGCTTCTTGGAAGACCGGTAGCTTCCCGGCTGCGAGCGGAAACCAATCGCAAGACGATTCCAACTATTGATCGCCACAATCGCCAGCGTCAGATTCACCAGTTCCTCCTCACTGAAGTGCTTGCGCACCTCATCATAAACAGCATCGGACGCGTGGCCCTGGCTGATCAGCGTAATTTCCTCAGTCCAGAGCAGCGCAGCTCGCTCGCGTTCGCTATAAAACGGCGTCTCGCGCCATGCATTCAACTCATAGAGCCGCTGTTCGCTTTCACCTAGCGCACGCGCATCCTTACTATGCATATCGATGCAGTACGCGCACCCATTGATCTGTGAGGCGCGCATCTTGACCAGTTCTAGCAGCAGCGGTTCCAGACCACAATTATCAACATAATGCTGAAGTCCAGCCATAGCCCTGTATCCCTGTGGCGCCACTTTAGCATAGTTCAGACGTTCTTCCATTGCAAAAAGCCCCTTCCGTCGTGGTTTTAACACGGTTTTATACACATAAGCATATCATAATAGGCGAATCAGAATCCTGGCCTTTCCAGCACCGAAGTGCTATACTGAACCAGAAACACAACCGTAATGTTTCGTCCATTAGCCACTCAAAGCAAGGAGGCCCACATGTCTTCATCCGCTTCACCCAACCCCGCCGCACAAACCTCTTCTGTACCCCCTTTATTGCAGGTATATGTAGTACCCGACGCCCAGTACCCAAACGTTATCGCCAACGTCATCAACCAGGCCCAGCAGTACGTCTGGCTCGAGATGTATATGCTCACCGACCCCGAAATCATCTCCGCCCTTGCCGCCGCTTCTCAGCGTCACGCCGCACAACCGCTCGCTGGACAGGTAGATATCGACGTCAGAGTGATCCTGGAGCCACAGCCATATGGTCTACCTCCCTCCCCAGCTCTCACCAATCCGCTCGCAACTTTCGGCACCCCCAACGTCCAGGTTCGCCCCAGCCCGTCCTCGGCTTTCCTACCCTTGAAATGGTCTCCACAAACGCATTTTTACAACCACGCCAAGTTAGCCTTAATCGACGATGTTGCCTACGTCATGTCCTCAAACCTCAGCAAGTCAGGAACCGGTAATATCGTCAACTGGGGCACATTTCACGGCGACCGTGACTATATCGTCCTGGATCAGGACCCCCACGACGTCCAGACCCTCAAAACCATCTTCACCGTCGACTGGTCGGGGCAAAATTGGAACTCGCAGCAACAGCCGGCAACCGCTGGACAACTGCTCCCAACCAACCTGATCGTCAGCCCCTACAACGCGCACAACGTCCTGCTCAGCCTCATCCAGAGCACCCAGCACACCCTGCAAATCGAATGCGAAGAGGTCAGCGATTCAAGCCAGGAGACCGGCCCCTCAGACATTGAACAGACCCTGCTCAACCTCGCGTCGCGTGTCCCGTTGCAGCTCATTGTGCCCCAGGATACCGCTGGCAACCTCTCGCCCGCGCTTCTAAAAGCCCTGCAGGTGCGCGTACACGATCCCACACTCTACATGCACGCCAAAATGATGCTCATCGACGGCCGCACCGCCTACATCGGCTCCCAGAACCTCAGCGCCGGTTCCCTCAAACACAACCGCGAATTCGGCGTAATTCTCACCGCCCAGCAATACCCTACCGCCATTACTACCTTAAGCAACACCTTTGCGACAGATTGGGCCGCATCTCAACCTCCTTCCTCCTCCTGAGCCATATCTATGAAAGACCCCGGTTCCCCTCCATCCAGTAGGGACAGCGGCTGGTCCCTGTCCTTGCCGGGATTCACTACTTATTTCGCCAATTATTTCGCCTTTCATCAAACTCTATAATTATGTCTAAGGTGCGCCTGTCCGCCGGTCACCACCAGGGGCCTCACCTTCCTTACCTTATCCTCTCCGGTGCAATCTTCAACAATACACGCACCTGACCCGGCCGCCCGTATAGATACTCCTGGCCGCCCATGTAGCGCCGGATAAGTTTCCTAAAGTGGAGATCAGCCCCTTCAGTCGTGATTTCGACGACACGACCGCGAATACTTATAGCATGTTCCCAATGCTCCGGGTCAATAATACTTAGCATCACACGTGGGTCGCGTCGCACATTGCGCACCTTTTGATGACCATCGACTGAATTGATCAGAATATACGCCTCATCGGTATCCACCCAGGTCTGCGTCATCTGAGGCGAACCATCAGGCATACTAGTGGCAAAAAAGCACACGACCCGTTTCTGCAGCAATTGCTGAAGTTCGTCAGAAAGTTCAATCATGATGTACTTCTCTCTTCTTCCAGAACAATCAGGTGACATCAGTTTACCACCAGGAGGAAGATGAGCCCGCAGGTACGTACATAGGGTCTGCATCCACTAGGAAATGTATGAACCAGATAATTCACTTTGACAAAGCCATCTAATAAATCTGCTCCACTGCGCAGCCAGAGGGGCCGATTCATCGCGCCCAGCGCCGATTGATCGGCCCTCGCGTCCATTACCACATTGTTTTATTCAACTCCATGAGTTTCGCCGTATTGAAACATTCCCCGTGGTAGAAATCCATTTTGATGGACCACTGGCAGGAGGTATAGTGCGTGTATACTCTTTAGATGGCGTCCTTGATGGCACTCCGGCGGCACTTAAAATGTCTGTCGCGATTTTATCTGCCGTACTCACGACCACACAATCCGCCTGTTTGCCAAGAAGCTGCTGCAATTGCTGCTCCGATGAACGTACCAGGGCATTCGTATAGGTGGTAAAAAGGATGCGAGGCTTGACTGGAGTTTGCTGGCGCAGTTGTTCAATTAAAGAATGGATACGATAAAGAGCTAGTGTGCTTTTCCCTGTTCCCGGTCCACCCTTGAGCAGCGTCGGGCCCGAAGCAGTTGTCGACCAGGTCGCAAGCTTTTCTTGTTCCGGTGAGAGTTTTAAAAGAAATGTTAATAGCTCGCCTTCTTTGAAGCGAATCAGATCATCAGGGGCGTTGAGTACATAATCTGGCTGCTGAACAATCTGCGTAAGGGGCTGTCCAAACATGTATTCATCAATCTTGAGCAAGATTTCATCAGGTACGCCAGGGCAATCCAGCAGATCATCTTCCGTTGTAATTCGCAAGAGCCGGGCATAATACTCCCGTGGGACACGCAGGTTTGTGAGTAGTTCCATAGTAATCGGTTCGGGCAAAAGCTTCTTCTCTGGCGCTTTCGGGGCAAGAAGGCGCTCCCAGTCCGGCTGAGGAGCCGTAGCATGCTCTTCGGCATCGGCACTGAGATCGTCGTCAAATTCAACATCATCGAAATCTTCATCGTCGTCAATCTGTTCATCATAGTTATGTTCTGAACGCCGTTTGACATCTAACAGGCCAATACAGGACTTTTTGAGGGTATAGCGGATGCGGAAATGGCCGCTCCGCAGGCGATAGACCGTTTCACCATTATATTTGCGTCTAATCTGCAACTTGTTATTACCATTCGGCAGTGGGTCTTGCAGCAACAGGTCAATTTTTGCTGCCACCTGGTGAGTTTCCTTTGGGGACAGCCTTAAAAGTTGTGTCCAAAAAGTGCGCTTCATGACTGTGTTCCATTTGTTAGCCATCTACAAACCCCCTCTATGCATTTTGTGTATATAATATTTATGAGTAATGAGCCTGCTGGGGCTAAGAGCTTTAAGTCTTTTCTCAAAGAGAATAACTCCTCATTACTCATTCCTTCAAAAATACGCTTTCAGGACAAATTTGCTATCTTCTATAGATGGGATGATTGCTACATTACCAGAACAAATCAAGTTTCTTGCCCGCATTTAAAGCAAAAAGGTACTAAGATACTTGATACCTTTCTTTCAAATTCTATCTATTCCGTACCGAACGTTTAAGGCAGGAAAGCATCACACTGAACTCACAAAATATGCTACAATAAAAACTGCTCAACAAGAGAAAACCACAACCGGCATATCATCTCAAATCCACAAACCGGAGAAAGAAGCAATATGACCGATATCTATCTAGAACTCGCCCCCAAAAAAGCCATCGCCTGGTCGCTCGAATGGCCCGGCTGGTGTCGCATCCGCCCAAACGAGAATGCCGCTATACAGGCCTTAATCGATACCGCACCCCGCTACCGGCGAATAGCACAGCGGGCAGGGCTGGATTTTGCCCCTGGCGACCTCCTCGTTGTCGAACGTCTCCAGGGTGATAGCAACACCGCCTGGGGCGTACCCTCCGTTCTCGCGCCTACCGAAACCAGCCCCATTGATGTTGCCACTGCGCAGCGCAATGTCGCCTTACTGCGCGCAGCATGGGACATCCTGGAAGAGGTCGTCGCGACTTCGCCAGCCGAACTGCGCAAAGGCCCACGCGGTGGAGGTCGCGATCGTGACGAAATCCGCCAGCATGTCATCGAAGCCGAGCGCATGTACGCCCGCAAGATCGGAGTGCGACACAAACCTTTCGCAATGAACGATAAGGACCTCCTGACAGCCATGCGCGAAGAGATCGCAACCACACTGAGCCAGCCCTCCACGGGAGAGCCTCTCGTTCCCGGCGGCTGGAACGCCGGCTACGCCGTACGCCGCATGGCCTGGCACGTCGTCGACCATATCTGGGAGATAGAAGACCGCTAGGAAAAGGGATGAATCGCTCTGCTCACCCTCCGCGGGATGCCAGAACGGCTCTGTAGGGACAGCGGCTGGTCCCTGTCCCCCTCGGGTTACCATCAATCTAGAGAGAAATAGACTCATGACTCAACCAATTAATAATATAAAGGTAGATGCCTCAACACTCCAATACTATATCGATGCCTTGGGCGCCATCGGTCAGCAACCCGCAGGCGGCATTGTGCGTCCCGTCTATAGTCCTGCCTGGCTAGAGGCTCGCCAGCAACTCGCCACCTTCATGCACGCCGCCGGCCTGCAAGTACGCGAGGACGCGGTAGGCAATCTGTTCGGACGCCTTGCTGGCACTGATGACAGCCATACCATTCTCACCGGTTCTCACTTCGACACCGTTCCCCTCGGCGGCAAGTTTGACGGCGCGCTCGGCATCCTGGCAGGCATTGCCGCCCTACAAGCCCTCCGTGAGCATCTGGGAACGCCCCGGCGCTCCCTTGAGGTGGTCGCCCTCTGTGAAGAGGAGGGCAGCCGTTTCCCGGCCCATTGTTGGGGAACAAAAGCCATTCTGGGACGCATTGACCCTGCTGAGTTTGAGGTGGTACGTGATGCGCAAGACATCACGATTGCCGAAGCCATGCGAGCCATCGGTTTAGCTCCTGAACGCTATCGAGAAGCTATCCGCACCGACCTGGCAGCATTTCTGGAACTGCATATTGAGCAGGGTCGTATCCTGTTCGATGAGGGGATGAATCTTGGCATCGTCACAGCCATTACCGGCTTGCAGCATTTCTGGATCACCGTCAAGGGCCGCGCCGATCATGCAGGCACCACGCCGATGGACTTGCGGCAGGATGCGCTGCAAGCAGCAGCACACATGGCTCTAGAGGTCACGCACCTTGTCGAACAAGCAGGACGACCCGCGGTCGTCACGATGGGAAAATGGGAGGTCAAACCAGGAGCGATCAACGTTGTGCCTGGCGAGGTCAGCTTTTCTGTTGATCTGCGCCATCCCGAAGAGGAAACCCTGCAACAACTCTCCGCTGCCATCCGAACGCAGTGCGAATCAATCGCGCAAGCACGTCACCTCTCGATCTCCATGGAACTCACAGGCAGGAGTCTCCCTCAGAAAATGGACCCTGGATTGCAAGCAACGCTGGTCAAAGCAGCCGGAGCCTGTGGAGCAACCTGGAAATCGCTACCAAGCGGCGCCGGGCACGATAGTCAGATCATGGCGCGCCACCTACCAACTGCCATGCTCTTCGTCCCCAGCGTAGAAGGGCGCTCCCACAGTCCTGCCGAATATACAACCATCGACGATGCAGCACGCGGAGCAAGTGTGCTTGCCACCGCGCTGTCCTTGTTAGCGTACTGAATAAGCTCCTACAATCCTTGCGAGAGAGGGCTATTTGGTGGTAGGATAGACGTATGACGAAGACCAACAATGAAATCTCAGGTGGAGTTGTCCATGAATTGCCAGAGGACTTACGGGACACCCTCGCTTCTGACCCCGAGGCGCTAGCGATATGGGAGAATCTCACGCCTCTTGCACGCAATGAATGGATCTGCTGGACCATCTCCGTGAAAAAACCAGCAACCAGAAGGCAGCATGTAGAGAGAGTGCGCACGGAACTCAAAGAGGGCATGCGCCGACCGTGCTGTTGGGTGGGCTGTATCCACCGCCCAGATAAGGCAATCAGCCCTTCAGTACAATATGTACTCAATAGACAATCGAAAAAGTCATCATAATGACTCTTCACAAAATAATTCGGCCATACACCAATGAATCGACCCCATGGCGAAGCCGTAGGACCCGATTCACCGGCCTCGCGTTCCCTTATTATTTTGCTAAAAACCATTACTCATTTGCTCTTTTCAGGCGGCCCATTTACAGCAGTACCATGAAAAAGTGGCTCGGATGTGGCTGTCGCCATCACGATTTCCTGCCCATTCCAGTAGAAACCGATTGGCACAACACGAGGCGTGCCGGCGTGCCAGATGTAGGCTAGATGGGCAAGGCTCTTCCATTGCAACAATTGCTGGGCAACCGGATCTTGAAGCAGGCCAACGTCTCCTGAGTTTGTAGCCATCACTTTCTCCTTTCGTGTCTCTCCTCCCTCTTACCAATGTATTAGAACTGGTGGCGGGTCTGGCTGACACCTATGGCGAATGCGAAAACCCTGGTAGGTTTGACGGAGAACACGAGGTTCGAATCTGTGAGAACACGTTGTTCGTCTTCATCGTAGAGGTAGAAATACCCGTTGCGTACCTGGTAGGGCCAGCTTCCATCCCACCTGGTTGCCCACACTGAGGCTAAGCGTTCGAGCGTGTCCTGGTCGGTGATCCGCACGGCATCGCCCTCAACCACCACGGTGAGTCCTTCTGTCTGGTTGCAGCCGGTCGTTAGAATAACGTGCGGGTTTCTCCGCAGGTTGACCGTCTTCTGTGCGGTCTCTGTAGTGGTAAAGTGCATGGCTCCGTCGTGCCACACGGCCACAAGCGGTGTGACATGAGGGCGACCGTCGGCCCGCACAGTGGAGAGCCAGAACAGCTCAGCAGTTTCGAGCGCCCGGCGCGTCTCCTCCCATGACGTCGCCCCTCCGCGTGGTACGCCATGTCGGGTATTGAGTTTTGTGATAGGTTCGTTCATCCTAAGAATTCCTTTCAACCGTTCTGTTTCTCTCGCCAGACGAGCGAGAAGATATCAGTCCATTCTCTTTATACGAAGGAAAACCGGAAAGGCGATCTCCTCAGCTATTTCACTCCGTCATCCTCGACTTGTCTAATTTATGAGGATATGAGGAATCACGCCTTGCCTGCTCGCCACCAACAGGAACCAGCCCCTGTTGATCAGGAACAAACCATTATCCCAAATGCCCCAAATAGCACTCCCCTTTAAAACTCATCCAAACAGGCCAGTAGGGACAGCGGCTGGTCCCTGTCCCCCCTCGGCGGTCTTGTCGAAATTACCATCGCCCTGACCAGGATCATCCCCAATTTTCCGCAAGTCCGCAAGGGAACTGACATCCACTCATAACTCGGGGTGCAGGGGGTTCACCCCTGCCGGGGTGCGGGGTGTCCCCGCTTGCTTCCCCTCCCGTCCTGACGGGCCGTAGGCCCGCTGAAAGAATTATGAGTGGATGGCAGAATTCGTTACTTATCTAAGGAGCCACTTTGTCTATCTCAAATATTCGTTGTAACACAAGAAGAGGCCTATCGAGGAGAGCAAGGGTATGATGAAGGAAGGTATATGACCATGGAAAGAGTATGGTACTTTTATAGTTTTAGTCATATTTTCATCACAGTAGTGTGGACTGTTAGCATGAGCCGGTTGCTATCCCAAACATTCTAAAGGAAGAGATGGAATTTCCGGGTTGCTCTGGAACTTGACATAGAAGTATCCAGCGTGCCATAAAAAGGACAGGAAAGAACGTCCTTACTAATGACAGCCTGTTTGTGCTATGCAGGCGTCCAATTCCTGAGAAGTAACGAAGATAATAGAGACAGCTTGTTTTTGGCAGAAACAAAATACTGGAGGCAATACTTTTTTATGACGCATTTGTATTTGATTCGACATGGGGAAGCGTTAGGAGCAATTCACGATATCATTGGCGACACGGCGCTCTCGCCGCTGGGCATTCGGCAGGCCGAACACCTGCGCGACCGGCTGGCCGCGACCGGCGAAATTGCCGCTGACGTGCTGATCTCCAGCACGCTGAAGCGTGCCCGTCAGACTGCTGAAATCATCGCGCCCGCACTGGGATTACCGATAGTATTTGATGATGAAGTGCATGAACTGCGCGATGGCGCAGCCGACGGTATGAGCGTGGAAGAGTATCGCGCAAAATTTGGCGCGGTAAACTTTCGCGAGACGCCTTTTCGCCAGGTAGCTCCTGGCGGCGAGAACTGGGGACAATTCGTGCTGCGCGTGAGTACGGCGCTTGACCGCATACTGCGCGAGCACGAAGGCAAAACTATCGTCATCGTTTGCCATGGAGGAGTTATCGGCATCTCATTCCTGTATTTCTTCGGTATCAACACCGTCCACTATCCCCAAACCGGCTTAGATACCTATAATACCTCTATCACCCACTGGCACAAAAGTACGCATCCTGATAGACCGCCCCGCTGGCGCTTGATTCACTACAATGACGACATGCACCTGCGTGATATCGACTCGCGTGTGCGCATCCCCTGGCGCCAGCTTGCCCCTCGTCCTGCCGAGGGGGCGGAACAGCCGGTGGCGCCGTTGGAGGAGAACAATCTATAAGGGCAGTAAGGAGATATAGGGATAGGGCATGGCGCCTGTCCCAATGTCTACCGCATTATCCGATCTGCTGGAAAAATCATCAAAGATGTTCTTGTTCACTCGCCTGGTAAATCGCCCTGGCCCCTATTCGCCGCGCCTTCCTGTTTTGTCGCGAAGCGTATAGAATAAGATAGACTCGAATACACCAAGGAGGCTATCCATCATGGACATCATCGAATTTTTCCGGCACGAGCAGAAACGCCTGCATGACTGGATGCGCGAAGCCGTTAGCGACCTCGCGCCTGAAGAATGGAACGCCACAATTGAGGGGCGCGGCAACAGCATCGCGTTCCTGATGTGGCACAGTGTGCGTACCGAGGACAACATCTTGCGCTTTATTTTGCAGGGTCGCCCAACCATCTGGGCCGAGGGTAACTGGCACGAGCGCCTGGGCCTGCCGCCGCGCGTGCAGGGTACCGGCATGCCAACCAGGGAGGCTCGCGCGCTGCGCATCGTCGATGCAGCGCTCTTTATGCAGTATGCCGGGCAGGTATGGCGCGAATACGAGGATTACCTGGCCGGTATTACCGATGGTGGAGCGGAGCTGTCCGCGCGCATGGTGACGGTGAAGCCGCTGGGCAACATGCCCGCTATTTTGACGATTGGCCAGGTTTCTATTTCACACCTGTTTACGCATTATGGCGAGATTTCGCTCTTACGCGGGACGCTGGGGAAGCAGGGGACGCCGTTGTAGGGGCTTATATTATTACTGGTGGTTACCAGAAGGGGTCGAGGCAAGAGGTGTCGGACTGGTTGGACGACCTGGCGCGGCGAAGGATCTCTGCCCCCTCTATGGAATCACCGGAGTAGTGTGCTGTTCAACCGGCCACAATTGGTATATAATATGCTACGGACTTAATCGGTTGCATAATGCGATCAAGCGAGCAGCGTAACCCTACGGCGTAGTAATATTTGTACGACAAAGCAACTTCCTAGGAGCGAGAGGTCCGAGCGCTGGGATTAACAGCTATCCTACCGGGCGGAGCGACAAATCTATGACAGGCTTTAGCAGGGAGTACACCGTGGGTTCGCTGCGCGGAAAACAATCGGGAATGGACCTCGCGGCGGTAAGGAATGCCGCTGGTGGGCAGAGTTTTCGGGGAGCCGGTGTGCAGGAATTTCAGACGTTTTACCAGGAGAACCTGGGTCTGATCTATCGCTATGTTTACAGCAAAGTAGGCAATCGCGAAGAGGCCGAGGACCTGACGTCACAGATATTTATGAAGGCAGTGCGGGGAGTCGATACGGAACGAGGGGCGCTCAGCGTCCAGAAATGGTTGTTTCAGGTAGCGCGTACGACCATTGCTGATTACTGGCGAACGCATTATCGTATTTCGACAAGCTCACTCGATGAATTACTGGAAGCGGGTTGGGAAGGACCGGCTAAAGAGGATGCTATGCCCAATAACAGCCACCCGGCCGAGCGCGTGCAGCGCATTCTGCGCGCCTTACCCGAACATTATCGCGAAGTTTTGACCTGCCGCTTCTTGCTGAATCTTTCAATACGAGATACGGCAGTTCGCATGGGCCTGACGGAGGCAAACGTCAAGGTTTTGCAATTCCGCGCCTTGAAGCGCGCGGCTGATCTGGAAGACATGGTTACAGAGGCCATGTGATATTATAGTAATGAAGCGAGCGAGGGGCCGACTATAAGGATATGCATTGCAGAGAGCAAGCTATCCTCTAGCGGAGAACAGGACATTATGGCAGGCGAAGACCAGGAACGCTTTGAAGACTATCTGGAATTGGAGCACTTCATCGAGGAGCTTCAGGCGGGGCGTGTTGCCCATCCACCGGAGACATTGACGCCCGCGAAAGCCAGGATATACCGCATGGCCGCGCTATTTCGCTCCGCCTCTTTTGAAGAAGCCGAACCGCATCCAGAATTCGCGGCAGAACTGAAGGCCCGTCTCGAGCAGGAACTCCAGCAGCCCGCGAAGCCGCAGCGTTTCCCTTTCCTTGCGAAGAAATCGCAGAAATCGCCTCGCGTCTCGCGGCGCGCCCTGCTGGGCGGAGGAGCCGCTGCCGCTGCTTCAATGGTGGTAGGGATTGGCCTTGGCGCGGCCCTGGAACACCCTACGCCGACGCAGACCACTACAAAACCTCAACAATGGGCCGAATCCCTGGTGCCGGCGGGCGAAGGAGTGTGGGTGACGGTGGCGAAGCTGGCCGACCTGGGCGACTCGGCTCTTCGCTTTACGACCGACTCCGTTATAGGGTACGTCATTCGCAGCGACGGCGATCAGGGCGAGAAGGCGGGAGAGATTATCGCGTTTTCGGCGGCCTGCACAGATATGGGTTGTATCGTCAACTGGCAGGCGAAGGATCGCAAATATGTCTGTCCCTGTCACGGTGGCCTTTTCACTGAATATGGCAAGCCGGATGTTGCATCCCCGTTACCTTATCTGGCGGCGCTCCCACGGCTGGATACACGCGTCGCGCAGCAAGGCAAGGACGAGGTGATTCAGGTCAGGGTTCCGGCTCTGGCCGGCACGGGAGCAAAATGAAGCGAGGTCTGCTGGCAATTGCTGCGGGGATCGCCTTTCTTATCCTGGTGACGGGGCTGGGAACCATCATCACCAATATCGTGCCTCAACGTACTACCGCGCAGGTGCAGACCACGCAGGCGGGTCCTTTTTCTGTTACCCTGCGGGTCAATCCCAATCCCCCACCGGTTACTCGCCCCACCTCTCTTTCAATCCAGGTGCTGCTGAGCGCCACGCACCGGCCCGTTTCCAATGCGCGTGTCACCCTGGCAAGCAATATGGAGACGATGGATATGGGTACGGATCGCGCGGATGCGCGTTCTTCAGGCAGTGGTACATATCTCGCCAGCGTCCGGTTTTCTATGAGCGGCCCCTGGGCCATACAGGTTGCCATCTCCGCGCCTGGGGAGCCAACCGCTATTGCAATGTTCGAGGTATCAGCGCAGTAGCGGTGGACGAGGACATTCAAGGGCGACCACAAGGGTACGCCCTGAGAGCCTGAGAGCCTGAGAGCCTAAAAATATCCTCATCCCACCCAACTATGCTATACTTAAGTATCATCACAATCATACATAGTGATACATACGAAGGAACCATCCATGTTTATAGATCAGGGACCAGATGCTGTAGAGTGCAACTATACACGTTTATCGCAGGGGGCGCGGGCCGGTAAATCGGCCCCGTCGCCGCATGATGTTGTCAAAAACCGTTATCGATTCCGCCGGGCTTTGTCGCTTGCTTTCTTGACGTTTCTTTTGTTGGTGCTTGCTGCCTGTGGAGGTTCTGGTGCACAACTGGCTCAGAAGCGCGTAGCGACGCCTGCAACAACGCGGGCGGCGCAAAGCCAGGGGCAGCGGTTGCTCGGCCAGGCATCGCAAAAGCTGAATGCGGCGAAGACAGTGCATGGTGTCTTTGATATGACGATTAGCGGGCAGGTCTACAATGGAACTGTCACTACCGAGGTGTGGAATGCGGCGCCGGACAAGAGCCGCACGCTAGTGCTGCGATCCACCATTACGCGTTTCCTCGCCGGCTCGCTGATTGTTTCCAATGGAAAGCAGGTCTGGCAGTACGACCCGGCGCATAAGGTCGTCTATACCGGCCTGGTATCGCCTGGTAATGGTACGAGTACCCCTGCTGCAACGCCTGCTGGCGTCTCAAACGGGGGCAGCGATCAGATCCTCTCGTTTTTGAATCTGGTACAATCGGTGTTCACGCGCAGCACTGCAACGCTCGTCTCTTCCTCTGCCAATGTGAATGGCATTGAAACGTACAGGGTGCATGTCACGCCGCAAAGCGCAGCCGAGGCCTCCAGCTCGCAGAACTTCAACTACGATGGTGATGTCTACCTGGATAAGTCGACCATGCTACCTGTACGCATCAATCTGACGATTCAGGATGTCGGTCTGGTAGCGCTGAACGTACCTACGCTCACATTAAACCCGGCGCTGCCGGACAGTCTCTTTACATTCGTGCCTCCGGCAGGGGTGAAAGTGCTTCCTTTGCAGCAGCAGAGCATTTCATCGGGCGCCGGCATGATTACACTGGTACAGGCGGAACAGCAGGCGGGCTATCATCTTTTAAGCATTCCCGCCTCGCAGCCCGGCTACCAGCTGCAGGGTGTTGATACTCTTGGCGCGCCCGGCAATCAGATCTACGCGCTCAATTACACGATGGGCAGCACCACATTCACCATTTCGGAAGGCAAATCTTTAGCCAACCTGCCTGTTTCCGGCCAGCAGGTCAACCTGCGCGGAACAACGGCGACGCTCTCGATATCAAACGGCACCAGCACGCTCACCTGGACGGAGCAGGGCATCGGCATTCAAATCGCAGGAGCTTTAAGCAGCAATCAGATAGAGGCTATCGCCAGGCTGCTCTCCTAGAAAACGATTGACAACACAAGGCAGGAGCATGCTGCCTTGTGTTGTCAATCGTTTGTTTCCTGGCCACTAATTTCGTCAGATGCTCACCGGAGCGCCGGGCCATTAAGCAATTGTAATAGCCCAGGCGGATAATGCAGGTTCCTGTTCATCATAATTGTACGTTCTCTCTACTCTAGAGGCTACCTTTCGGTAGCTTCTTAACTACACTTCCGCCAGAAACATCTTTGTAATGCTGAAGACTACATACATCATGAGTAGCCTTCCGGCAGTTAGAACGTGATCGAAAAGTTCAAGGGGGCGTTCGTTCATTCACCCACTATTTCCTGAGAGTCACATCGATGTAACCTTGCTTCCAGTGTAAGATTTGAGAGTTAAGGAGCGGTAAACAGACCATTAGATATACATGAGGAGCAAATTAGGAAAGAATTAGATGCAGGTTAGGAATTTTATTGAAACGTTTGCCTTTCGCCGCCTCTTTGTGATATACGAGAAGGAAATGAGAGAAAGTGAGACACAATGCATGACGCAATTTCCTGAGAATTTCTGCTGGGGCGTTGCTACGGCAGCCTACCAGATCGAGGGTGCGGCGCATGAGGAGGGGCGCGGCGAATCGATCTGGGACCGTTTTTGCGAGAACTCCAGCGCCACTCCCCCGGTTACTGATACTTCCAAGGCGCCACCTCGCGGCAAAGTGCTCAACAATGATAGTGGATTGGTTGCCGTTGATCACTATCATCGCTACCTTGAAGATGTGCGCATCATGCGAGATCTGGGCATCAATGCCTATCGCTTCTCAATTGCCTGGCCGCGCATCTTGCCCACGGGCAGAGGGCAGGTCAATGCCGCTGGCCTGGATTTTTATGACCGGCTGGTAGATAGCCTGCTGGCCGCGAATATCGAGCCGTTTGTAACGCTCTATCATTGGGATTTGCCACAGGCGCTGCAGGATGAAGTGGGTGGCTGGGCGAGCAGGGAAACGGCAAAGGCTTTCGCCAGCTACGCCGATATTGTATCGCGCCGCCTGGGTGACCGGGTGCATCACTGGATTACACTCAATGAGCCTTCCGTCAGCGCGTTTATGGGCTATGAAACCGGCGAGCATGCTCCGGGGCTGCGCAATCCGCGCATCGCCTGGCAGTCCACGCATAACTTCCTGCTCGCTCACGGGTTGGCGGTTCCCACCTTGCGCGCTAACGGCGATGCGCAGACACGCGTGGGCGTAACACTCGTGATCGCGCCAGTTTTTTCAGCGACGAAGGCGGAAGAAGACCGGCGAGTCGCGCAATTCCTGGATGGAAAGCTGAATCGCTGGTTCCTCGATCCTCTCTTTCGCGGGTGCTATCCTTCCGACGTGCAGGCTCTGCTGGGTAACATGGCTCCAAAGATGGAGGACGGAGACTCGCAGATCATTGCGCGCCCAATCGATTTCCTGGGGGTCAATTACTATTTCCGCATGATCGTTCGCCACCTGCCAGGGCAGCAGCCCTTGAGCTTTGAATTGGTTCAGCCCCAGGGTTCCGAGTATACCGCCATGGGCTGGGAAGTTTATCCCCCCGGTCTCTATGCCGTCTTGACACGCCTGCACCAGGAATATGCGATTCCCCAGTTCTACATTACCGAGAGCGGCGCGGCGTTCGACGATACAATCAGCGCCGATGGGCAGGTTCACGACCCACAGCGTGTAGAGTACCTGCAAGATCACTTTCAACAGGCGCGCGCCGCTATCGCGGATGGTGTTCCGCTGGCCGGATATTTTATCTGGACGCTGATGGACAATTTCGAGTGGGCGTTTGGCTCTGCCAGGCGCTTCGGCATCGTCTATACCCATTATCCCACGCTGCGGCGCATTATCAAGGATAGTGGGTACTGGTATCGCGGTGTGATCGCATCAAAAGGGGAACAACTATAAACGGTGAAGGCGCGCTGCGACCCGCGGCCAGCGGGTCGCAGCGCGCCTTCACCGTTAGCGCCGCTTTTTCCAATCCGCCAATATCTGTGTGTCGAAAGGAAAGGCCAGTTCGGGTATTTCGTCGAGCGCGAAGAAAGCCAGTTCGCTGATCTCTTCTGCTTGTGGCGCCATGGCGCTAATATCATCGTTGATGATGCTGGCGGCATAGGCGACCAGGACGTGAGGATTGCCTTGCTCGCTATACAGGCCGAGCAGCGCGTCAAGTCGCATATCCAGGTTTGTCTCCTCTTTGACCTCGCGGATTGCCGCGTCCTCGAGCTTTTCGCCGCGGTCGACGTAGCCGCCGAAAAACGTCCATTTGCCACGAGCCGGTTCCATATTGCGCCTGCCCAGCAGGATTTTTGCGTTATGCTGTACGACAACCACTGTAACCAGTTTCGGCTCCAGGAAGAGGATGAAGCCACATGCCGGGCAGGCCAGGCGTGGCAAATTGGAGACAGTTTTCTCTACCAGTGGCGTGGCGCAGGCCGGGCAATACTTGAACTGCGAGACCATAAGAATTACATAGTCTCCTCTACTACCGCGGCCAGGGCACGAATGAACAATGGCGACGTGTTCAGCGATTCGATACGCGCGAACTCGATGCCATGTTCCTCCGCCTGCGCGCGCGCGCCGATCTCTATATCATAGAGAATTTCCAGGTGGTCGGCGAGGAATTGCACCGGCGCGATTAACACGTGGGTATAACCGGCGGCACGCAGTTCTGGCATTACGTCGGCAAAGTCAGGTTTGAGCCATTCTTCCGGTGTGTGGCCGGCGCTCTGGTAGCAGAACATCCAGCGTTCAGACGGCAGGCCTACCATTTCAGCAACCCGCGCCGCCGTCTCCTTAAGATGGTTAATATAATCCGGCTCGTTCTCAACCACGCGTTTAGGCATGCTGTGCGCAGTCAACAGCACCGGCACGAGCTCGCGCACGTCCGGCGGAAAGCGGTCGAGCGCCTGCCGCACGCGTTCGGCCAGAGCCTGTAAGAATAAGGGCTGCAGGTGCCAATCTCCAGCTATCTTCAGTTGCAGATCATCGCGGTGCAGCTTCGCAACAGCATCCTGTAACGTGCGCACATAGCCGCTCATAATAATGGGCGAATACTGCGGGGACATGATGATGCCGACCAGTTCCTGCGCGCCTGCGGCCACTTCGGGCGCCACCTCGGCAATGAACGGCGGCGCGAAACGCATACCGGCGTCGACATGGAAGCGCGGGCCGTTGGGATGCTGGCGGTTCAACTGCTCCTGGAGCGCCGCCGCCTGCTCGCGCGTGATGCGCAATAGCGGCGAGCCGCCAATCAGATCATAGCGGCGCCGGAATTCCGCGATCAACGCTTCATCGGGTGCGCGTCCACCGCGCACATTTTGCAGGTAGATGGGGATATCATCCAGCGTTGCCGGAGAGCCATAAGTCATCAGGATAACCCCGACACGAGAAATGCTCATTGTTCTTGATCCTTCTTAGCGCTGTGTGGCCTGGTGAACGGCGTCAACCAGCCTGCGCAGCATATCCGGAGGTGTGGGGGCCAGCACGCCATGGCCGAGGTTGAAGATGTGCCCAGGCCGGTTGGCGGCGCGCCTCAACACATCCTGCATACCCTGCTCGATCACGTTCCAGGGGGTCAGCAACAGCGTGGGATCGAGATTGCCCTGAATGCCGCGGACATAGCCGATGCGCTGCCAGGCATCATCAAGATCGACGCGCCAATCGACGCTGATAACATCTCCCCCGGCCTCGGCCATCAACTCCAGCAAGCTGGCCGCGCCGGTGCCAAAATGAATAGAGGGCGTACCCGTTTGTTGTACAGACTCGAAGATGCGTTTTGAATAGGGCTGCACGAAGCGGCGGTAAACGCTTGGGCTGAGCGAACCCACCCAACTATCAAATAGTTGCACCACGTCGACGCCCGCGCCGATCTGCGCGAGCAAATAGCGGGAGACGACCTCGGTCAATTTATTCATCAAAGCGTGCCAGACCTCCGGCTGCCCGTACATCAATGATTTAGCGAGGGCATAATCGCGCGACGGACGCCCCTCGATCATATAGCAGGCGAGCGTGAATGGAGCGCCGGAGAAGCCGATCACGGCCTGTTTGCCCGCTAATTCGCGCTTCACGAGTCGGATCGCCTCCATCACAAACGGCGTGGACTCCTCGGCATCAATAACGCGCAGGGCCTCCACATCCCGCATGCTGCGCACTGGATTATGGATAATCGGTCCTATCTCCGGCTCAATCTCAAAAGAGATGCCCATGCGCTCAAGCGGCAACATAATATCGGCGTAAAGCACGGCGGCATCGACGCCAAATTCATGTACCGGCATCAACGTGACCTGGGCGCACAGTTCGGGCGTTTTGGCCATAGTGAGGATATCGTAACGTTTGCGCAGCTCGCGGTACTCGGCGAGGCAGCGCCCCGCCTGGCGCATGAACCATATGGGTGTGGCGTCTGGCTGCCGGTGGTGGCAGGCATCAAGAAAACGCGCTACTCCGGTGTGTCGTGGCACAAGAGATGATACTGTATTTGATTGCATTATGTTTCCTTTTTAGGAGAGAAATCCCGATGGCCGATCAACCAGCTCCTACGGACGATTGCCCCCTTTTTCGTTTTTGTCGAGTCGCGACTTGTCCATAGGCAAGTCGATCTTTTCGCCTTTATATAATAGCGCGGCCTTCTTTTTATGGCAATAAAAATCTATGTAAATCTTCATGATGTGGGAAGAATTTCTCAATTTCTTAGATTTGGTTGCGGAGGCTAAGAACCGGCGTTGTATACCGAAAGATTGGCGAAGCTGGCCTCGCCAGTGGTATGCGGGCTGAGGGTGCCGGCGACAAAGCCCATCTGCCCCGAAGTGTAGGTGGCATCGTGCGCCTCACCCACAAACGTTCCATTAATGAAGAGTTTGAAGTCGCTGCCGCTGGCGATGAGGAGCAGGGTATTTTTTTGCCCACCGGGTGCGATAGCATTGCTCGGTGTATTCCTGATCAGGTAGACGTATTGAGCGCCCGCGCCCGCGTCATGGCGACGCAAGAAAAACTCTCCCTTATTATTGATTTCGAAATCGTAGAACTGATCGGCATTGGCGCGGAAAATCAGCCCAGCATCATTGCCGGAAAGCAGGGAAACCTCTACCTGTATGGCTACATTGTCAAAGGTCTGTCCATTCATTTCGCACGGCTGCAGGTAGTTTGCTGACGTGACAAGAACATGGTACGTACCCTGACGGAAGGTGCAGTTAGTGCCATCATTGGGCCAGTTGCCGCTAGAATCGCCGCTCAAATTATCTTTTAGCAGTGGCACAGTACTCGTAATCGCTGTGGCTGTGGCCCCAGCTGCCTGCTGCGTAGCCTGAAGATCAGGGGTAGACGCCGGTTGGGTAGCGGCAGAGGTTGAGGTGGCGCTAGTTCCAGGCGTCGTGACAATTGTTGTCGCGGATTGAGGAGTTGTCCCCAGAACCGTGCCTGATTGCGAGGCAGGTGTATGGTTGACAATTGCAAAGATAACCATCGCAATGATGATCAATAGCAGGCAAAAGCCCATCAGCCCCGTAATCAAGAAACCGTTCCTGGGGCTTCGTCTCTTGCGTCGGCGCGCCGCCGCCGGACGTTGTATGGGGTAAGCGGGAGTCGATGGGGAGCGTTCTGGTGTTGATACAGGTTCAGAAAATCGCCCGCGGTTCGGTTTCCCTCGCATGGTCGTTATGGGCGGGTCTGTACGAGATCTCAATTCATTGCGTCCACCTCTTCTGAAGGAGCGCCGGTTCCCAGAGCTTCTTCTCTCAACCTGGGGAATTGCGGTAGGCGCTGCGACCGGATCGGAGGGTAACACAATCTGTGCTTCCTGTACTGGCAAGAAAGGAGGTGTGTCAGCAAGTATTGGAGGCGTTTCTGTATATACAGGTGGCAAAGGCTCTTCCAGGTCGTTCATCTCGTAAAAAGGGGGCTGTTCGTCGATGAAGGTGGAAGCCGCGAGCGCTTCCGTGTAAGCCTGAGCCAGTTCGGTTGCTGTCTGGTAGCGATAGGCAGGGTCTTTATCCAATGCGCGCAGGATGACCTGCTCGACGGCAGGAGGGATGGCAGGATTGATATAAGAGGGAGGGGTCGGCTCTTCGTGCAACTGTTTCATATAGACAGCCATAGGTGTTGGGCCGTCGAATGGCAGGCGGCCGGTCACCATTTGATAAAGCAGTATGCCTAGCGCGTAGATATCGCTGCTGGTAGTGGCAGGGCCTTCTGCCAGTTCGGGGGCCATATACTCGGGTGTTCCCAGGAGCGTCCCCAGTTGTGTCAGGTCGTTCGTCCCCCCCAGTGACTTTGCCAGCCCGAAATCGGCCAGGTAGGCATAGTGATCATCGCGCAGCAGGATATTCGAGGGTTTGATGTCGCGGTGAACGATGCCGTTATCATGGGCGCATTGCAGGGCTCCGGCGACCTGTTGCAGCAGTTCAGCGGTTTCTTCCAGCGTCAGGTCGCCGCGTTCGAGTCGTTCGCGCAGGGTATCATGATCGATATAGGGCATTACCAGGTAATGCCACGGTCCCTGCTCTCCAGAGTCAAACGCGGGCAGGATGTGCTCATGGGTCAATTTTCCGATAGCCCTGGCCTCGCGTTTGAATCGCTCGATATATTCTGAGTGGCTGCTGCTCACCACCTTAATCGCCACATCGCGATCCAGGTCTTCGTCATAGGCAAGATAGACCTCAGACATTCCGCCCTGGCCTAATTTTTGCTTCAGACGATAGCGACCTAAAGTGGTCCCCTCTAATCCGGGCATAGTTTTTATCACTTCTACATTATGAAACGCGTTCCCTTGAAAATATCGATTGCTGCACACCCTGTAGGGACAGCGCCAGGCGCCTGGCGCTGTCTCTACAGGGCCTCAAGGCAGTATAATCATCCCAGGAGAACGGTGTCAACCTCTACATTCTTGCCGCACACCCATCTAATGGTCACCGTGTCCATGTTTGTGTCCGTGCTCATGGCCTGGTGCTTTCGGATGATGCTGTTTGGACGGCTCAGGTGGCGGCCCTGGAGTACCTATAGGGCCATGAGCGCTCGTGGGCGTTGAAATCTTCTCCGGCGCCTGAGTAGGCGTGGGAGTCGGATCAGGCGAAACCGGGCGCATCGGCTGTAGCACTGTAGCCCCAAACCCTTCACTTGCGCCTGCCGCGATTGGCGCCGTTATTCCATTCCGTCCCAGCATGATACCAAGTGTCAACGGTGTTACCAGCAGCATCAACACAGCCATACAGGCAATAAGTCCCATTCGCACTCTGCCTGGCCTGCGTTGTCTGGAATCCCTCTGTTGCCGCTCCAACCCTTCCGGCACGCTGCGCGCAAAAAGTGGGTATACCGCAGTGGTTTTCCTCACCTCAATGTGTACGGGAGCAAGATTCCCCGCTACTACATCAAGGCTATCATCCGTGGGAATCTCCCCCAAAGCGAGCGCGCGTCGATAAGCCTGCGCCATTTCTCGCGCTGTATGAAAGCGATGCCGTGGGTCTTTCTCTAGCGCGCGTAAAATGACCTGCTCCACAGCATACGGAATAACCGGGTTGAGCTGTGAAGGCGGAGCAGGTTGCTGGTGCAGGTGTTTCCAGCAAATAGAAAGCGGCGTACTGCCCCGGAAAGGCAATTGTCCCGTGAGCGCCTGGTAGAGGACGATGCCAAGAGCATAGATATCGCTGCTCGGGCTTTCGGGTTTCTCCGTCAATTCAGGTGCCATATATTCGGGGGTTCCCACCAGGCAGCCGGTCTGTGTAATATCGCTTCCCTCTTCAATCCCCTTTGCCAGGCCAAAATCGGCCAGGTAGAATAACTCGCCATGCTCACCACCAAGCAGGATGTTCGAGGGTTTAATGTCACGATGCACAATGCCATGCTCGTGCGCGAACTGTAAGGCATCTGCTAGCTGTTCGAGCATCTGGCCAGTTTCATCAAGCGCCAGATGCCGGCCTGTTAAACGCTCGCGTAATGTACCCTGCCGCATGTATGGCATCACCAGGTAATACCATCCCTGGCATTCACCGTGATCCCAGATAGGGAGAATATGTGGGTGCGCCAACGCGCTCAATACCCGCACCTCGCGCTTCAGACGCTTGAAGCTATCGAGATCATCACCTGGAACTAATTTAATAGCCACTTCGCGCTGCATTTCGAGATCATAAGCCAGGTATACTTCCGACATTCCCCCCCGGCGCAGAAGATATTGCAGTTGATAGCGATTTAGTATTGTCACTTGCTGTTGCAGCATACGATCCGACCCCTCATTACTGGACGTACCACACCTTACAGAGTTAACACGTTCGCTTGCAACGAATAGTGTCATCTAAATTATTTGACGTACTGCTGTAGGGACAGCGTCTCGTCCCTGTCCTGACATCCCCAACGAGGACAGGCACAAGGCGCTGTCCCTACAGTCTTTCTCGATGCGGTTGTGAAGCATTATTATCGGTCCCGTGTGATACAATTGCTGCTATCTATGGAAGCAACCTCAGTCCTGGAAAGGAAAAATATATGCCCGATCGCCTTGTCTACTCTACCGATGGGGGGAGAGTGGATACCTGTCCCAGGTGTGGATTGTCATATAAACGCTGCCAGTGCGATCAAGCGGCGGCGGCCTCTTTAAAGAAAAGCGATGGTACCGTGCGAGTAATGCGAGATCGCAAAGGGCGCGGCGGGAAAACAGTCACGGTCATTACAGGCATTCCTGCCAGCGGTGAAGCTCTGGCAGTCCTGGCGCAACAACTGAAAAAGCTCTGCGGCTCTGGTGGCACCGTTAAAGATGGAAATATCGAAATCCAGGGAGATCACTGTGACAAAATTCAGACCAGATTGAGCGAGCTAGGCTACAAGGTCAAACGCTCTGGAGGATGAAATAGCTCTCTCCATTTCCGCTTTCTTATTGTCAAGTTGGAATAGCCACGTAATCGGGTAATCCTGATGAATCGCCCTGATGCTATGGGGATGCCCTCATTATCGAGAGGATAGAGAGATGAACATTCATGAGCAACTTGAAAAAATATTGGCGGATTTAGGAGTTGAGATGGATTACGCAGAGCGCGAGCAGCCGGACGAACACTCTGTTCCAGAGGTTTCCATTTTTCAATCTTCACGTGATCATTACGGCGTTTTCTATCGCCTGGACATCATCGACCACGTGCCGCAATTGCGTATTATGGTGCCGATTGAAAATGGCCTGCTGAAAGTGGAGATTTATCTGGTACGATTCAGCAGGCAGACGCCATTCCATAGCTGGTTTTCCAGCATTACAGCCTATCATGGAAGTTCCGCCTACGAACAGGGACGTGAAGCCGCGCTCCAACACCTCCTGTACGCAGCCGCCGAGGTGATGAAGCAGCTTTTCTGGTCTGGCGACCTGGACGGCATGTCCTTCCCAAAGGAAATCGATGTGCAGCGGTTGCTCTAGAGCATGAGCCAGGTAGAATAATTGCATGAGCAAAACCAGGGCATGCAATTATTCTACCTGGCAAACTCCTCCTTGACCTCTTTGCGATACTCCTTCATCAGCTTGCGCACCTTGGGGTCAATGACGTACTGGCAATAAGGTTGATAGCCGTTCCGGTCGTAATATTCCCGGTGGTAGTCCTCAGCAGGATAGAAATTGCTGAACGGGGTGATCTCCGTTACGACCGGCTTTTTATACGCGCCTGATTTTTCTAATGCTTCCTTCGATGCCAGCGCAACCTGTTTTTGCTCGTCATTCGCGTAGAAGATAGCCGAGCGATACTGCGTGCCGATATCGTTGCCCTGCCGGTTCAGGGTTGTGGGGTCATGCATATGCCAGAAGATTTCCAGCAGTGTCTCGAGAGAAATGACGGATGGATCATAGGTGATCTGAATGGCCTCGGCGGCTCCCGTTCTCCCCGTACATACTTCCTCATACGACGGGTTTTTCACCTGCGATGCCGCATATCCTGGAACAACCGATAGGACGCCCTTGAGGCGCTCGAATACTGCCTCTGTACACCAGAAGCAACCCCCGGCCAACGTGATCGTATCTAACTGGGACATCTATAACCTCACTTTTCTTATAGTAAACCTGCCCTTGTAACTATATGATGAAACAAGATGGTACCGCAAAATATTCTTTACCAGTTTATTCCAGATGAACTGGAAAATGTATAGGTGGCTCCAGGGAAACATTCTGAATAGCCTGTTCCTCGCGTTCCTCAAAAATAATTCGTTTACTCCCTGGTATACGCATTAGCGTGGCGCCAGCAATGATAGAGAAGACGCGCCGTATTCCGCAGATAAACGGGGGCGCCGGAAGTTGATGGCGCAGAGAGCAGCAGGCGCGATTTTCGCGACTCATCTGTTATACTTGATGATAGCAAATGGATAAGCTATTTTTGATCGGAGTAAAGAGCTGCGAAAGGGGCAAGCCACATGCCGGAAATGCGTTTAAAGACAACTAGATCAGCAGGTTTTCTGTCCGCACTTGCGATAGTTGTAGTGCTTTTCTTTTCCTATAGCCTCCCTGTAAATGCCGCTCCTGCCAGCTTTACAGTGAAGACATCGTTGCCGCCTCCTGTTCCATGCCCGGGATGCTGGCAACCGGCTTTGAATACGAGCTGGCAATGGCAACTATCGGGCAAGGTCGATCAGTCGTTCAATGTCGTGATGTACGATATCGATATGTTTGATAATCCGGCCAGCGTTGTGCAATCGCTGCATGCTGCCGGGCGCATCGTGATCTGCTATATTGACGCGGGCACCTGGGAGAAATGGCGGCCAGACGCGAAGGAGTTTCCTAAGTCGGTGTTGGGCAGGCACAACGGCTGGCCGGGTGAGCGCTGGCTGGATATTCGCCAACTTTCTATTCTGGAGCCGATCATGCAGGCGCGTATGCAGCTTTGCCAGTCGAAAGGCTTCGACGGCGTCGAGTTTGACAATGTTGATGGCTACAGCAACAGGACCGGTTTTCCCCTTACCTACCAGGACCAGCTCAATTACAACGTCTGGCTGGCCAATTCCGCGCACTCGCTGGGCCTCTCGGTCGCGTTGAAAAATGATGTGGACCAGGTCAGCGACCTGCTGCCCTATTTTGACTGGTCGCTGGACGAGCAGTGCTTCCAGTACAAGGAGTGCGACAAACTGCTACCGTTCATCAACGCCAACAAAGCGGTAATGGAGGTCGAATACAAGCTGAATCCGTCGCAGTTTTGCCCGGACGCCAACGCCATGAACTTCAATTCGATGAATGTTTCTGTTGCCAGCGTGGAGGCGTAGTGAGCAGTGGCTGCGGCATTAACCAGGGAGCAGATCAGCAGGTAGCGAGAATGGGCGGCGTTGACGGCTCCCTGCGTTCCCGCACCGGTGTGCTGGATAAGCAGGCGAGCCGCGACCAGAGCCTTTGCCATCCGCGCGGGCGAATTATTGAAATCGAAGCCTGGGATCAAGCGCCCGCCGATCTCCCCTGCCAGCAAAGTATCCGGCTCTCTTTCACGCAATGCAAATGCCTCGTCCGTGGTGCGTACCAGCCAGATGCGGCTCGCTCCACCCGCGAACGCATAGGCGGCTACTGTAAAAGCCCGGATTACATCAATAACGATAGTGATGCCGCGTGCCTCCCCTGCGCGAAAGAAGCCCACGCGCGAAATTTGTATATGCCGCACGCTTACAGGATGCTCTTGTTGAGTGTGGCCAGGAACTCCATGTTGTTGCTGGTCTTCGACATGTGTTGCAACAGCGCCTCCATTGCCTCCATGCCGCGTTGATCGGCCAGTGTTGAGAACATGCGGCGCATGACGACGACGGCGCGCAGCGTTTTGTCGTCGAGCAGCAATTCTTCGCGGCGCGTACTGGAGAGCGAGATGTCGATGGCGGGGAAGACACGGCGTTCGGCCAGCTTGCGGTTGAGCAGCAGTTCCATGTTGCCGGTGCCTTTAAATTCTTCGTAGATCACATCATCCATGCGGCTGCCGGTATCTACCAGCGCGGTGGCGATGATGGTCAGGCTGCCGCCCTCTTCGATCTTACGCGCGGCGCCGAAAAAGCGCTTGGGTGGGAAAAGCGCGCTGGGATCGAGACCGCCGGAGAGCGTGCGCCCGCTGGGCTGCACGGCCAGATTATAAGCGCGGCTCAAGCGCGTGATGCTATCCAGCAGCACCACTACATCGCGCCCGCCTTCGACGAGGCGTTTGGCGCGCTCCAGCACCATCTCGGCAACGCGGGTATGCGCCTCGGTGGGCTCGTCGAATGTGGAACTGATGACCTCGGCCTTGACCGAGCGTTTCATGTCGGTAACTTCTTCCGGTCGCTCGCCGATGAGCGCGATCATCAGGTGGACATCGTTGTAGTTTTCGGTGATGGAGTTGGCGATGGATTTGAGGAGCATCGTCTTGCCGGCTTTCGGGGGGGAAACGATCAAACCGCGTTGCCCGCGCCCGATAGGAGCGACGAGATTGATGATACGCCCGGAGATGTTCGAGGGACCCGTCTCGAGATTGAACATCTCGCGTGGAAAGATCGGCGTTAAGACATCAAAATGCGGGCGGCGTTTGGCAATTTCTGGATCGACCCCATTGATAGCCTCGACACGCAGGAGGCCGTAGTATTTTTCGTTGTCCTTGGGCGGTCGAACCTGGCCGGAGACCATGTCACCTGTGCGCAAGCCGAAGCGGCGAATTTGCGATTGCGAGACGTAGACGTCCATGTTGCCGGGTAAGAAGCGTTCCTGTCGCAGGAAGCCAAATCCATCTTCAACGATTTCCAGAACCCCCGCGCTGAAAATGTTGCCTTGCTGTTCGGTGTGAGCCTGGAGAAGTCGGAAGACGAGGTCTTGTTTTTTGAGGGTGGTGTAACCGGAGAGTTCGAGGTCGCGAGCGATGTCGCGTAGCTCCGTTATGGTTTTGGTTTCTAGTTCGGCAATATTCACGTTGTTCTAGGGCGGGGCGAATCCACAACCGTGGGAAGTATGGAAAGTGACACGCCCTTTCTCCTTTCTTTGATGAACCTGGAATTTAATGGCAAATACGCAGCTTTTTACAACGACACTACATTACAGAAAGACCTGCGGAACTTTGGGATGGTGCGATACATACCTCAGGAGCTAGCAGGAATATATCACACGTAAAGGCGGATGTCAAGAGCTTTTTCTGCATCCCGTCCATCTGGAAATAATACCAATGATTATGTGCGTGGATTACCCGGCACCTTGTGGTAGTTTGAAGTAAGCCGCCCCCGGAGCGAGGGATTGAACACGCTTCATAAGGGCATATCCTTAAGGTCGCCCTCACAGTCTCCCCTCATTCGTCCTCAGGTTCTTCCTTTCAACACATCGCTCCGTTGAGACCCTTATGCCCCGCGCGCAATCAAACAGGGGATGTCTTCCGACCCGATCCACGTTGAATATCATAGAACGCGAACCAGTATTTGTCAATCCATTCATCGCATTGATGGACCAATTCTCCTAAGCCGCGCTTTTCAAGTTCGCGATTCACGATGTTATTAGCATGCGGGTGCTTATGGATGCGCGGCAGCGGTGAGCCGAACCCGTGCGCATAATGCGTCAATTCATGCGCGATAGTGGTAATCAATACAAATTCCGGTATCTGCTGGTTGCGCAGCAAAGCATTGATGCCAATAAACGATATGGTGCTATCAAGGGAAAGTCGGATCAGGCCGAGCCGCCGCTTCCAGGGATGGCAATAAGCGATCTTCACAATATTCGCTCGTGGTATATCAAAGAAATATTGGTACCAGATTTGTTCTAGATACAAATCAAGATTTCTTTCGCGTTCTGGCAGGGACTCCGCTTCAGGGATAGCAGTTAATAGCATGGATTTCTGGACTCCTGGCAAAAGTGTAGGGACAGCGCCTTGTGCCTGTCCTCCTGCTCGGGCTAAGAGGACAGGCACAAGGCGCTGTCCCTACAGGGGACGATGATCGTGATTCTCCGATTCGTTCGTCAAAATTCATCAGGGTAAGCCCTTGTAGTTGCCCTGGTTCCTGACTGGCAATCGTCAAGTTCCTTGTGAGTCCAGTATACAGAGGAGAATGAAACTGGCGTTTAGAGTTCCCCATAGACGATTCTACCGCCCAGAATCGTTGCCTGTACCCCATTTTCGACCATTTTCTGCGGTGGCACATTCAAAATGTCCTCGCGCAAAACGACTGCATCGCCCAGCTTGCCAGGTGTCAGCGATCCCTTGTGATCCTCCTGGGCAGCAGCGTAGGCCGCGCCCACCGTGTAATCCCAGAGCGCCTGAGCTACAGGCAGAGCCTGGTCGGGCAACCAGGGTGGACGCTGCGGCGTGGTGATATCGTTGCGCATGGTGGCGGCATAGAGGATGCGCACGGGATCGAATGTCTCGACAGGCGCGTCAGAGCCGAGAGCGAGCGGGATACCCATCCGCTGCATGGTGTGGTAGGCGTAAGCGTGGCGATGACGCCTGCCCCAGTAGCGTTCGGCGATCTCGCGGTCTGCGACGGCATGGAATGGCTGCACTGAGGCGACTACGCCCAGGCGCTTCAGGCGCGCG